>JFJP01043134.1_pt1 | contig 22650 bp, 17 predicted proteins | sample 431651 | NCBI WGS metagenome assembly JFJP01 (sample SAMN02602958, study PRJNA72255) | Microbial mat metagenome, whole genome shotgun sequencing project. | biome: fresh water; feature: sink hole; material: water; isolation source: purple microbial (photo- and chemosynthetic) mats found in...
ACCAGTTTTTGTAGTATTTTCCGGCAGTAAGGGCTAAGATAAAAATATTATTGTTGGGAGCATTTTCTTTTCTAAATTGAAGAAATCGAAAACCCGCCGAAGATTCAAAAGCCTTAGGCAACTTGTAATTGTAGTCGAAACCCGCCCGTTGAAACGGGAAAAAGCCCGATGGCGAAAAACCATAACTCATATAGGCATAACTTTTACTGTTTATTTTGGGGTAAAAATCTACCTCCACCTGATGCTTGAAGGCAGTAAAAAGAGGTGCGCCACTAAAAGCGGCTTCTCCGGTATTCACCCGCAAAACCAGCGAACCCAGCTTGGTGCGGTGCGAATAGTCAACACTCAATATTTGCGCTTTCCGTATAAAGGGCACATCGAAATATTCAAAAGCATACTGAATACCTATTTTGTTCATATACATCTTTTTAGCTCTACTTTTGATGTACGCCAACGCCTCCTCGTTTCTTGGATTGAGTTCGAGCAATTGGTCTAAAGTGCGGGAGGCTTTGTCTGCTTCTCCCAACTTATCCTGAGCTTTTGCTTTTTTGAGCAGAAAAGCCTCATCGTTGCTGTGAAACGAAAGAGCTATGTTGCAGTATTTCAGTGCCTGTGCTGTGCTGTCTGCCCACATTTCCACGTCAATTAATGCCGAAATAGCATCGTAGTGATTGTATTTTGCTTCAAATACCCGTATCAGTTCAAAGCGGGCAGAGTCGTATTGTTTGTCCCAAGCGTAGGTTCTGCCAATAAGCACTCCGGCATCGTAGTAGTTGGGTTTTATCTGCAAAATTTTGTAGCAGTCGGCACGTGCCCCTTGCCTGTCGCCACTAAACGCTTTATCGCGGGCAATTAAAAATAAGCTATCCACATTGATTTTTTGCGCCTTTGCAACAGAGAGCTGCAAAAATACGCCAAACAAAATCGCCCATATATATTTATTCATAGTGCTTAATTTCAATTACTTATAAAAAACAAACCATTGAACTTTTCGAATGTAAAAATACATTTTTTCAATCGAAATCTATTTTTTTTCAAAAGTAATATTTAAACGCCCTTGAAAATTATATCATTATATTTTAAGAATCTTTGATAAGGATTTTTAATTCAGATATTCCTTTTGTAGCTTTGTTCTTACATTTCGCCTAAGTAAACAACAAACTGATTTGCGTACTATATTGCGATTCGATAGATAATAGAAATACCATTTATTTAATTTAAAAATGCCGATTATGAATAATGCGATTACAAAAAAAATAATTGTCGCCTTTGTATCGTTGCTTTTTGCTGTTCATGGCTTAATGGCACAAACCGATACTGTTTCGTTCTCCGATTTATTTAATATGGAAATTGAGCAGTTAATGGAGTTAACCATAAAAACAGCTTCAAAGTCATCCGAAAAAATTACAGATGTACCTGCCAGTGTGTTGGTACTTACACGTGCAGAAATCGAAAGGCTTGGATTTCAGTCGTATTCCGAGATACTGGAACACATCACCGGAATGTACTTCATAAACGAATATTACTGGTTGGGCAGTAAGAATTATGGAGTACGCGGGTTTTATTCAAATGGTCAGTTCAACAATATGGTAATATTGATAAACGGAGTAAGTCAGTTGTCGGATAAATATTCCGATTACCCCGATGTAAAAATAAATGTACCAGTGGAAGCCATTGAGCGAATTGAAGTTATCAGAGGTCCTATGTCGGTAATTTATGGTTCTGGTGCATTTTTCGGCGCAATTAATATAATTACCAATCCCGAAAACAATGTGTATAAAAAAATGGCTTCAGCCGGTTATGGTTCAAACAATACATTCAACTCTTTTTTCAGATACGGAAGTTATTTAACGGATGTTAAGTTTGGGGTAAATGCCGGTTACACAAGAACGAATGATATTGATGTTCCATTTACCGATTTAACAAACCGTACCGGAGCACTTGAGTATGTTGGTCTAAATCAGAATGCTACAACACTTGGACAATTGGACGATTCAAGAAAATATGCAAATATTAATATACAGTATGAAAATTTTTACTCCGAGCTTAGCTACTCCGAAACACAGAAGGATATTTTCGATGGTCAGCCAAGTTATGGCAATGGCTCTGAAATGAGTACTTATGCAACAAATTTTATAATTGGTTTCAAGCATACTTTCGAAAATGAATTGAATTTACGCATACAGGGCGGTTATTACATGCACTCTCATCACCTCGATTATACAGTTTTCAACGATTACTATTACGAAATTGACGGGCAACGTACAAATAGTGCCGATATTGAAGTACAACTAAACGGTGAGATAACTGATAATTTATATGTCAATATTGGGGCTCAAAACCGAACAATACTGGGGTTGCAACAAATATCGGATTTTGGATACTACGGATTGAATTATGGAGCAGGCGAAATAGGATTGCCACGTGGCGATATGTTTTCGAACTCAGCAATTTATTCGCAATTCAAATATTTCCCTTCGGATGCTGTTGAAATAGTGGCAGGTTTGAGAATGGAGCATTTTGGCAACTACACAATGCAATATACCAGAGGAATAATAACCGAAGACCCCGCTGATATGCGCGACCCTGCAAACCCCGATTTTCGTAGTATTATTGTTGAAGAATACTTACCAGAAAACAAAGGCTTTAGCTTCATTCCACGACTTGCAATTTTGCTTAAACCCAAAACAGCCTTCGTTTTCTGAAAATTACAGACAGTTGCCCGGAGGACGTCCGTTTCTGAATGCAGCAAAAATTGAAACCTATGAAATAAACGGATTGTTTTCGCCAATTAAAAATCTGAATATCAACGCAAGTGTATTTTACAATAAATTGAATAATCTTATTGTTGTAACAAATATTCATAACCAGGTAACAGGTGAGTGGGATATTTACAGCCTTAATTCAGGACGACAATCAACGGTTGGTGCCGAAGCCGGAATTATATATTCACCGTTCAATTTGCTAAAAATGAGCTTTAGCGGAATGTACCAAAAATCAAAAAATCTGAAAAAAGGCTACGAGAATATCGACCTTGGTTATTCGCCCAATTTGCTGCTTTATAGCGATTTGTCGTATTTTATCAAACCAAATATAACAATTTCGGTACTTTATAGATATATTGGCGAGATGCAAAGCGTTTGGGTTACAGAGAGTACACCTGAAGAAGGAAATCGTTTGGGCAGTGGCTCGCCGGCAGTCAATATTGTTGATGCTAATTTCAGGTGGACAAACATAAAACGCACGGGAATTTTTGCCAACTTAAAAATCCGAAATCTACTGGGAGCAGAAATCCGTTACCCTACTACACGTTCAAATGCTTGGGTAGATAAAGGAGCTTTGGGTATCAACAGAAGTGCATATATTACTATCGGATATGAGTTTTAAGCCTTATCGCTTTCAATTATCAAGTAGTAGCTTTAAACTAATATCTTGTAAAACAAATTATTGTTTTGATATTCGGTAAAATTTCATCGGTATAAAACTGTTTTTTATACCGATGTTTTTTTGTATTAGTACGCCTTTATCTGGGTGTAAATTGCAATTTGCTGGTGTGCGCATGTAACGAATTAAAATAGTCGAATTTGACATTTTTAATTCGAATATTTGTTAATTTTGTGTGTATAAAATTTACCAAAATGAAAATAGAAATAAAAAACTTGGGCATCATACAAAATGCTGAAATAGATTTAAGTAAAGATTTAATCGTTTTTACCGGATATAACAATACCGGTAAAACTTACTTGAATTATTTGTTATTCGGTTTATATAAAATTCCTTATGGGAGAATTCAAAAGCAGTTCTTTCCTTTGGTGGAAATTGAAGATTTATCCAATGAATTTGTTTGTTTGCAAACTAATTTTTCAAAATTATTTGAACAAAAAATATCTACAATTTTAAATATCTATGAAAATTTATTAAAAGAATATTGCCAAGAAATATATGCAAGTGAGACAATTAAACCACAAATAAAACTATTATTAGAAGATAGAGATATTTTGGAGTTTGATAATTTTATTTCGATTAAACAAATAAATGAAAATTTTGTAACTGGATATACCGGAATCGATTTAACAGACGATAAAGGAATTTCAGAGATATCAAATGGGGTAATTAAAATTACATTTGATAGAGTTAATTTGAAACATAAGCAATACATAGGATTTAAAGATAAAGTTAAAGACATTATAAAATTTAATGTCTATCTTCAATTAGAGTGGATTTTTCAAAAAATTGCTTCATTCAATCATATATATCAAAGAGAATATAAGGAAATTGTTTATTTTTTTCCGGCTGAACGTGCAACTTTGGTGCAATTTACAACAGACATAGTGGGCAATGCATTCAAAAACAAGCGAGAAAACAATCCTTATCCATTTGAAACAGATCAAAATCCCAAAAGAAGAACTTTAAAGTATCAATTGGCTATTGAGAATTACATATTATATATTCATTCAATACTTGATATTGAAAAATATAAATCTGATTATTCCGATTTGGCAAATGAACTTGAAAATATGTTGGGTGGAAAAGTATTTATTGATAAGTTTGGTTCTATCAAATTTAAGCCCTATAATGCTAAGGATTCGTTGGATATGCAAATATCCTCTTCAACCGTTAAATGCCTTGCTGTATTTGTTCTCTACCTTAGGCACGAAGCGAGAGAGAATGATGTATTATTCATTGATGAACCTGAACTGAATTTACACCCTAAGAATCAAATTGCATTTGCAAGGATTTTAGCAAAACTTATTAATAAAGGTATTAAAATTATTGTAAGTACACATAGTGATTACATAACCAAAGAATTAAGTAGTTTGGTTTTATTACATACGGAAATTAAGAATGAAGAAAAATATTGGTTAAAATATAACTTAACAGAAGACCATTTTATAGATAAAAATCGAGTGGGACTGTATTACTTCAACGATACTGGAAACGTAATACCAAATGAAATTAATGGGCATGGATTGGAAGTTTATAGTTTTGATAAAGAAATTGATGAACAAAATCAAATGTTCGATACCATTTATTTCAAAGTAAGTTGTAATGAATAATCTGAAAACTATTTTTTCCGAAATATTTAATAGCAAGGCTATTAAGGAATCTTGTCGCTTTAACGAAAAGCGAAAAGAACGATATAATATCACGCTAATTGAAGAGCAAAACAAGGGAAAAAAAGATACATTAGAGGAGGTGATAATAAGCGGATTTGATGAAATCTATTTTGCCATCAAGTTTGATGAATGTTTCTTTTTGCACAGAGGAAAGGATAATGACCTAACTCATAGTTTATTGATTGCCGAAAATATCCGAAAAACGTGTGATTATATTATTTGGGCAAAGTTTCAAGGTTGCAATATTGTATTATTGATTGAACTTAAATCGCTTAACCCTGAAAATGTAACAGCAAAGTTTAAAAGTTCAACAGCATTTATAATGTTTCTCAATTCAATATTAGAACAATATTATTCCATAAATACAATTCACGAATTTCAACTTATACCATTGTTAATAACAACACAAATAGGGAAAGGCAAACCAACAAATAATGATAACATTTTTTATCATAAAAAATTAGGAACGAATAAAATCTATAACATTCAATCCGATTTTGAACAAATACTTAAATTATAAAACATTTTGAGTATGTGCCTTGCTTCCCATCTGCTATTTTTTGTCAATTATCACAAAATCTGGAACATAAATATAATCACCCATAAACATCATTTTTATCTGTTCAATATAAATTTTGCCCGTTGCTTGCTGGATTAACTGTAATTGTTTTGGCGTTAATCGGGCTGAATACATTGCACGTTCATCACAAATAAAACCTTTTATATCTGTTGAAATAGTAAATTCGGTTATTCGATAAAACAATGGTGGAAATAAGATAAATTCAATTTTAGGAGTCTCCAATAAATCGTTTTTAGTAATTTCTTGATTTATTTTTCCATTGATTTTCAAATGGATACTATCTAAAACCCATGTCAGAGTTTTATCCGCAAGTTTAGGATTGTCTAACAAATCGAAAAACTCTTTCTTTTTGCGATTTGCAGAATCACTCTCATATTGAAAACCTAAAGATAAATATTCAAGGTTTCGGAGAGATTTAATAAATAAAGGCGTGGTTTTCAAAGGAATAGAACCAAGAGATAAAGATGTTAATTTTGAGAGATTCCCAATTTCAGACGGTAAGGTAGTGAGTTTATTTTCCGTTAAATTAATAGAGCTTAAGTTTGTCAGTTTTCCAATTTCGGCTGGTAAAGCAGAGAGCTGATTGTAGCCTAAACGCAATGAACTAAGATTTGTAAGATTTCCAATTTCGGCAGGCAAAGCAGTGAGACGATTATACTCCAAGCGTAAATAAGTTAGATGTCCCCAGTTTCCAATTTCTATGGGTAAAGAAACAAGATTATTGTATTCTAAATTTAAAAAAGTTAGGTTCGATAATTTGCCAATATCTGAGGGTAAAGTAGTTAACAAATTATTACCTATACTTAGGAAAGTCAAATTTTTTAATTCACCGATTTGCGATGGTAAATGTGTAAGGTTATTGTTGTAAAGATTTAGTGAAGTTAAATTCGTTAATTCAATCAGATTGGTAAGTTTACCAAACTCGCTTGGAATGTTTGTTAGTTCGTTGCCTGACATTTCCAACGAAATAAGATTTGTAAGTTCGCCAATTTGCGGAGATAGATATTTTATACGATTGCCACTCAGAAACATTAACTTTAATTGAGTATTTTTAAAAACTTCAGAAGGAATAGAATCCAATTCTTTCTCATTAAAATCCAACGCAGTAACCTCAGAATTAAGGTCTTCGATGGTATATGCTATGCGATAGAAGTTACCCAATGTATCCAACAGAAAATTATTTTCCTCCCAATTATTTACTTTGGCAAAACCTCTGTCATCAAATTGTCCGGCACTTTTCCATTTGCCAAGTTTTTCAACAGCATCTCCGTTTTTATCTATAAAGTAAAATTCTCCATTATTATATGCCAGAGCGAACTTACCATCATAAAAGTAAAAAGCATCAACTAATTTTTGGGCTTTAGCTTTTTCTTCTATTGCATTTTTCTCAGACTGTTCAGCCTTGATTTTCAATAGGTTAATCTTATCAAAAACCGCCACAATCCGTTTTTGTGCCTCCATATTTTTGTCGGGGCACATTATCATAGCAGCGCTGTATTTGTTTACTGCCTCACGGTATTTCTCTTGTTTTGCAAGCTGGTCGCCTTCTTTTACAAGTTTATCGAAATTCACTTGGTCGCACTGCGCTGCGGCAAATAGCTGAGATACAGATAAAAGGATAATGAAAATGAGTTTTTTCATAATAGGGTAATGTTTTGGGAATTAGCGGTTTTTAATGTTTTTGAGTTCCTCCTTTACTTCGGTGTTTGTACTGTCAATTTCAAGTGCTTCTTCCAGAGTTTTTATAGCTAAATTGAACTCTGCGAGGGGGATAAGTCCTCTGGCTTTTTGAAGCAAACGGTTCACCTCTGCTTGTTTCCGCTTTTTTTCGGCTTCAATAAAGTTGTTAAGGGCAGTTTCGGCTTTTTCTTTTTCAATGTTTGCCTGTTCGAGTGCAACTTTTGCTTTTGCCTCACTTTCAACGGCTTTTGTACGTTCGCGCAACGCCCAAAATGAGAATATTCCCATAATGATAAATATTGAAAGTAAAATGGTGGCGGCAATATTTCGGCGGCGGCGTTTTACTTTGAGCCACTGGTTTTTACTACGGGCAATAAATTCTTTTTCGCCTGCACTCACCATCAGTTTGTTCTCGTAAGGTGCAATGTAACTAATATCGGCAACCGACAGATAAACTCCGCGCTTCATAAAAGCGGAATAAGAATGTTCTATAAACTGCCTAATTTCAATGATTTCGCGCTCTATGAGGGTGATTTTTTCAAATATTTTGGCAGCAAGGCTGTCGTGGCGAAGTTCGTAAACGTTATTTTCGCCTTTGTCGCGCACAATACGTAAACTAATGAATTTCAACAGTATAGAGTTGATTTCGGTTGGGTTGATGTTTTTGCCGGTGGACTGAGCGTAATTTTCAATATCGGTTTCTGTTACAGGTTTTCGTGTTCCGCGCTCCGAAACAAAGGCTTTCAGCACTGTGGTAGCGGTTTCGGGGTTGGGCATGAGGGCAATTTGCGTGTCAAGAAAACTGCCCAGCACATCGGTAACAGAGCCTATATTGTCCAAAAGGCTTACGGTGAAATTGGGTGTTTCGGTATGTTTTATTTCTTCGTGGAAAACTTTGTCGAGAAATACCTGTAAATAAGTAAGTTCGATAATCGAAGAGCTGGGCGAAAGTTTATCGAGCAGATTTTGTGCAAAGCCAGCTTCAATGTTGATTCCAAAGGCTTTACAGGGGTTTTCGATAATTTCAATGGCGTTGTGTTTCGTAATGCGCTCAATACGCATACGGTTGCGCAGGAGGGTGGGTATTTGCCACTCAAACTCGGTCATTGCCGCCAGATATTCTTCTCGAATCACAAAAAGAAAACGGCATTGAAGGTCGGCTTCCACCACATTTTTTACGCTATCAATAAAGGTTTCACGCTCTTCCTGAGTACCAAACACAAACAATTCTTCAAACTGGTCGAAAATAAAATACAGCGGCTTAAAGTGGTCAAGGTAAACCGATTGGATTTGTTTGTGGATTTTGGCAGTTTTTTTCAGTGGTGTAAGTGCCAGCTTTTCAATTGCTCGCAACCAACTGGCATTCAGATTTTCCTGTCGCCTGATGTTTATCGGCAGCCAGTCGGCATCGTTAAACTTGTTTGCCAAACCGCAGTTTATCAGCGATGTTTTGCCCGTTCCCGAAATTCCATAAACGATTAACATCTTGCTTTCAAACACTTTAGAGTAAATTTCTTCGGTTTCGGCATCTCTACCAAAATATATATTTTTATCTTCTTTGGTGTAACTATCCAAAAATTTAAAGGGGGAGTTCATTATTTTAAAATTTATATTATTATTTTGAAATTCAAAACCTTATAAGGTTTAAACTTTACCCGTTAAATGACTCATCATATCCTTATATTCCTCCACAAGAAATGAGTAGTTGCTGAGGTTTCGCAGGTCGCACTTTTCGGTGATTTCGGTGCCAACGTACATCAGTTGGTCGCCTCTGAATTTGGTGTACATAAAAATATCTTTTTTGATATTGAATTTCTCTTTCGAATCGATTATTTCGCTGTGAGTATCAATGATTAAGGGCGATAGATTCAGAAATTCACCCACCGATTTTGTACTTTTCATGATGAGTACCGAATTGCTGTCCGAAAAATTGGCTTCGTCCATTTCCTGAGAGCGAAAATCGGAATCCGAACTGTTCAATAAATTTATAACATGGTGAAAAACTGCATCTTTGTTCCTTGTCTTCTTCACCTGAATTTCGCGCACCGACACCAAACGGTATTTCGACAGAAAAGCTATTTTCTGAAGAAAAGTAGTTAGTTTTTCTTCATATTCCACACAACGTTTTTCAATTTCTCCCTGTGTGAGATTGATTTGATAATGACCAATTTCGTTACGCTCTGGCACCCAAAAATCGAGCGAATTGTAGAATTTATTGTCCAAACAATCTTTCATTTCGGGCAGAAACCAATCTACACGATTATCGGCAAATAACTTCCCAACGCTCCGAATAACAGTAGCAAAATTGCCCAACGTAAGTTCCTCAAACCTATTGGCAAAGGTGTTTTTGAAACCATCGGGCAGTTCAATTTTCTTATCTTCCACTACCTCCCACAATTGCGAAACCATCACAAAGCTAACGAATTGCATGGTTCGCTCAATGGTTTTAAAAATCTGGTCGAGCCTTGCGCGGTCGAGTTGGCGCATGGAGCCGGAAAACAAGCGGCGCAGTTCCACCCCAATAGGCCAAGGATAATGTTTGATAATCAGGTCGCCAAGTACTCGATAATCAATACTATCGTCCTCCTCCTCCTCGTCCACAATAAGGTATTTGGCAAGTGCCGGTCTGAATTTGACCATCTCGTTAAAAACTTGCTTAATAAGGTCTTCGTTTAAAATTGTCATTCTGAAATGGTATAAAATTATTATTCGATTCTTTTCTACGAATTACACCAATTTACGATAAAAAAAAATAGTATCAAAATCATTTGTCTGAAAATAATTGAATTATTTTCCCCAACTTTTTAGTTCGTTTCAAAAATCTTTTGATTTTGAAAACAATGTTGTACTTTTGTTCATTAGAAACATCAAAATTTTATCAAAAAAAATATATATGACACAGCGAGAAGTTAGAGTTAGGTTTGCTCCCAGTCCTACAGGTGCGTTGCACATTGGCGGTGTGCGCACGGCATTGTTCAATTATTTGTTTGCCAAAAAACACGGAGGTAAATTTATTTTGCGAATTGAAGACACCGACCAAACACGCTATGTGGAAGGTGCTGAAAACTATATAATTGAGTCGCTTAATTGGTGTGGTTTGCATTTCGACGAAAGTGTGCGCGATGGGGGCGAATATGGTCCTTATCGCCAATCGGATAGAAAAGCCATTTACGGTCAATATGCTCAAATGCTGATAGATAACGGCAGTGCATACTATGCTTTCGATACTCCAGAAGAGCTCGATGCTATGCGAGAAGAACTGAAAGACCAAAAATCGGATATTCAGTTGTACAACGCTCACACACGCACCAAAATGCGCAACTCACTTACCTTGCCAGCGGAGGAGGTAGAAAGGCTTATGAATGAGGGAGTTCAGTATGTAGTTCGTTTCAAAATGCCTGAGAATAAAGATATTGAAGTTACCGATATTATTCGTGGAAATGTGGTGTTCAATACTTCCATTTTAGACGATAAGGTGCTTTTCAAATCCGATGGAATGCCTACCTATCACCTTGCAAATGTGGTAGATGACTATTTGATGAAAATTTCGCACGTTATCAGAGGCGAGGAGTGGCTGCCTTCGCTGCCCTTGCATTTTATGCTTTACAATGCTTTTGGCTGGCTGCAAAGCATACCGCAATTTGCCCACTTGCCTTTGTTGCTCAAACCCAGTGGTAGCGGCAAACTCAGCAAGCGCGATGGCGACAAAATGGGTTTCCCCGTTTTCCCGTTGGAATGGCGTGACCCCTCAAGTGGCGAAAAATCAATGGGATACCGCGAGGAAGGTTATTTTGCCGATGCGTTTATAAACTTGCTTGCTTTTCTGGGGTGGAATCCGGGAACTGAAGAAGAAATACTTGATATTGAACAACTTTCGGAACTATTTTCGCTCGAAAAAGTGAACAAAGCGGGTGCGCGTTTCGACCCCGAAAAAGCAAAATGGTTCAATCATCAGTATCTTATCAAAAAAAATAATGCCGAACTTGCCAAAATATTTGCTGCTCAATTGAAATTGAAAGGCATAGAGGCTGATTTTCTGTTTGTTGAAAAGGTGTGCGGCATGATGAAAGAAAGGGTGAATTTTGTTTCCGAACTTTGGAATGTTGCTTCGTTTTTGTTTGTTGCCCCCACCGAATACGATGCTACGGTAATAAAAAAACGCTGGAAAGAAGACGTTCCGCCAGCTTTGCTAAAAATTGCCGAACTACTCAATGAAGTAGAACCCTTTGATATAGCCACAACAAGCGAAAAGGTTAAAACATTCATTCAAGCTAATCAATTGAATATGGGACAGATAATGAATTGCTTCCGCTTGGCTCTTGTGGGCGGCAGTTTGGGTCCCGATTTGTTTGAAATGGTAGAATTGTTGGGGAAAAATGAAGTTATCAGCCGTATAAAAAAGGCAGTGGAGGAGATAAAACTCTAAGCACGTAGCCCGATTAACTTAAAATCTGAACTAAGAATGAAAAAATCAATTCTTTTCCGTATATACCTCATAACAACCTTGTTGTTAGTTTTAGGTATGTCGTCGGTGTTGTTTACATCATACGATGACGATGATTTTGAACTGTCGAAAAATCTCGATATTTACCATACATTGATGCGTGAGCTAAACATCTACTATGTTGACAAAACGGCATCGGGCGAGCTGATAAAAACCAGTATTGATGCCATGCTCAAAACCCTCGACCCTTATACGGTGTATATTCCCGAATCCAGAATTGAGGATTACCGTTTTATGACCACCGGCGAGTACGGAGGCATTGGTTTTTCATCTATTCAGGGCAACGAATACATTGAAATTGAGGAGATTTACGAAAATTATCCTGCACACAAAGCGGGCTTAAAAGTGGGCGACCTTGTGCTGGCAGTAGATGGCAATTCCACTAAAGGCAAATCGGTTTCCGATGTGGGCGTTTTTACCAAAGGAACTCCGGGTTCGGAAGTAGTGTTGCGCATTCGCCGTATTGGAAAAGATGGCGATTTCGATGTGAAACTTATCCGCGAAAAGATTGAGGTTCAGAACGTTCCGTACTACGGTATGCTCAACGATAAAACCGGATATATTCTGCTCACCGGTTTTACCCAAAATGCAGGCGAAGAGGTAAAAAATGCTCTCGTTGATTTGAAAGAAAAACACAACGCTCAGTCGGTGGTACTCGATTTGCGCGAAAACCCGGGTGGTTTGCTCATTGAAGCAGTAAATATAGTGAACTTGTTTGTGGACAAGGGATTGGAAATAGTGAGTATGCGCGGACAAGTAAGTCAGTGGAACAACGTTTTTAGATCCTCCTACGACCCCATTGACCGCGAAATTCCGCTCGCTGTGATTGTAAACAGTATGTCGGCATCGGCTTCCGAAATTGTGTCGGGTGCTATTCAGGATTTAGACCGCGGAGTAATCATCGGGCAACGCTCGTTTGGCAAGGGCTTGGTGCAAACCACGCGCCCGCTTTCTTACAATTCTCAATTGAAAATTACCACTGCCAAATACTACATTCCCAGTGGCAGATGTATTCAGGCACTCGACTATTCGCATCGCCGCCCCGATGGTAGCGTTGGGCGCGTTCCCGATTCGCTGGTTACCGAATTTAAAACCAAAAACGGACGTTCAGTGTTTGATGGCGGCGGCATTGTGCCCGATGTAAAAATTGGGATTCTCGATACGGTTTCTATTATCAATCAGCTAAATAGGCAGCGTATAATTTTCAACTACGCCACACAGTTTGCCGTTGAAAACGATAGCATTGTTTTGCCCGAAAAATTTGTATTTACCGATGCCGATTTTCGGAAGTTTATTGATTTTGTAAAGTCCAAAAATTTTGAGTACCAAACCACTTCGCAAAAATTACTTACTCAATTGATAGACAAAGCAAAAGCCGAAAACTACTATCAAACTGCCAAAGCCGAATTTGAAGCCTTGCAGAAAAAAATTGACAATCGCTTGGTGCAAGACCTCGAAAAATTTAAGCCCGAAATAAAGAAACTACTTAGAAAAGAAATAGTTAGTCGCTACTATTTTAGCAATGGTCGCATTAAAGCATCGCTTACCGAAGACAGCGAGATACTGAAAGCCATAGAAATACTCAACGAGGCAGAACACAAAACCTACAAAAAAATACTTGACGGTACGTTTGATGTGGATAAAAATTAGTGTATTTTTTGTCAAAACACATCTCTATTAATAGAGATGGAAAAATGACTGATTTGTGCTATATCTCTATTGATTTTATTTTATTGATATTCAGTTGTTTATAAATTTTGCGTGAAATTTATCAGAATAAAAAAGTTCATCTCTATTAATAGAGATTTTTTTCAGAACAAAATAAAGCTGAAAATGTCGTAGAGATGGGATAAAAATCATCTCTATTAATAGAGATGAAAAAATGAGAACAAAAGATAGAATCAAAAAATCAATTATAGTGTTCATTTTCAGTTATATACAAATTTTTGATAATAAGCCGAAAGTATAAATTAGTTCATCTCTATTAATAGAGATTTCAAAATAGAACAAATATGGATAAAACAAGCTTCGATACACTACTATCAGAAATACACAAAATTATTGATACGTACAAAAGCAAAGATGCTGTTATCAAGCAATATTTTGAAATCGGGAAACGGGTAATCGAATCTCAAAATGGCTTTCCGAGCAAAGAGGAATTGCTCAAAGCCTTAAGCAATGCTTTGGGCGAGCGATATGGAAAAGCCAACCTTTCGGATATGCGCCGTTTGTATGAAATTTATAAAGATTACCCTGCTCAATTTGAGTTGGCACAAAACCTTAAATGGTCAATAAACCGAACACTTTTGCGCATAGATGCCGATATAGAATTGCGAAATGAGTTGTTGCAATTTGCGTCTGCCAACAAAAACATAAGCGAAAAGGCATTTAAAAACAAACTTGTCGAAAGTCGTGGTCGCAAAGAGATTGAGTTTGACGGACTGAGGCTTGAGTATAAACCAATTGAAACCAAAAAATACAGGTCGTTGGGGCACGCTGATATTGCCGAAATATTTATCGAAAATGGGTTCGATATACAAGATTCTGATTGCAAAAGTGCTCAATATTTTGGCATCTTTCATCAATGCAAAAAAGTACTTCACACTTTTTTTATTTAGTTGCCACGTACTTCAGTACGTGGACAAATGAAACCAATAGGCTAAAGCCCTACGAATATTTCCTATTTGCATCTTCCTCGCCATAAATGGCGAGGCTATTGATAATAAAGTGTCAACCATAAAATGAAAGTGCTCAATATTTTATCAATAAATTAAAAGAAATTGCACACAGCCAATGATAAATCAATTGTATGAGAAAGTAATAAATGGAGGCAGCATTACCTTCAACGAAGCCTTGCAACTCGCTCAGTGTGAAAATAAAACAGAACTGTACGATGCTGCCAATAACATTCGCAAACATTTTGGAGGCAATTTTTTGGAGCTTTGTTCCATTGTAAATGCCAAATCGGGGCGTTGCTCGGAGGATTGCAAATTTTGCGCACAGTCGAGCCACTACGATGTACCCATTGAGGAATACGAACTGGTGGAAGCTCAAAAAGCAGTGAACCTTGCAAAAGAAAACAATGCTTACAAAGTGCACAAATTTTCGCTCGTAACCAGCGGAAAATCAACCAGTATGCGCAATATTGACAAGCTGGGGCTGATATACCAACAAATTGCCGAACAAACCGAACTAGAACTTTGTGCTTCCATGGGCTTGCTTACTGAAGAAAAGGCGTTGAAAATCAAAAGTTTCGGTGTAAAAAATTATCATTGCAATCTCGAAACTGGTCGCAGTTACTTTCCAAATGTGTGTACCACACATACTTACGAACAAAAGATTGAAACCATACGCCTTGCGCAAAAAGTGGGAATGCTGGTATGTTCGGGCGGTATCATTGGTTTGGGCGAAAGTATGACCGACCGTATAGAAATGGCACTGGAATTGAACCAATTGGGTATAAAATCTATCCCCATAAATATTCTCAACCCAATAGAAGGCACACCGTTTGCAAAAAACGAAATGCTAACCATTGACGAAATACTAACTACCATCGCCATTTTTAGGTTCACCAACCCCCATGCTTACATACGGTTTGCGGGTGGCAGGGCACTGCTTGGCGAACACCAAAATAGGGCACTCAATGCCGGAATTAATGCCGCAATGGTGGGTAACTACCTCACTACCATTGGAAACAATGTAGAAGAGGATTTGATTAATTTTGAAAAGGCTGGTTTTCATTTTTAAACCTATAATTTACCCGTTGATGAAAAAAAGACAATATAAGGATTACGAAAAAAAAGCGATAAATGAAGCATTTGAACGAATAGTTGAAGAATCGAACAGAACCATTACTTTCATTTCGTTCTTATCGCTGTTTTTCAATATAATAGTGGGAATTTCTAACAACGAAATTCTGCTAAGTATTGCCCTTTCGTCCATTATTTTGTTGGTTTTTTATACTGCCAAAACATTTATCAACGATATTAACACAAAAACTGTCCTTGCTGGTTTTTCGTTTACCCTGTGGGCAGCCAGTTTTGTGGCAGTTTCGCACGGACTCACCGAAACTCGGTTCCTTTATTTTGTTTTTTTGTTTGTTATCGTTATTTATCAAAACAGAGCATTGATTATCTTCACTTTTTCGGTTTCTATTTTTATCGAAATTGTACTTTATGTACTGATAATCTATAAATTACCCTTCAGTCATATCTTATCAGAATATACACTCAACACACCAGAGGTAACCAATACGCAAATGTTTTGGACAATTTTTAGCACATTCGCCACGGGTGTTTTGGCATATTGGCGGGTGCTAACTATCCGCGAAAATACCATCAATAGTTCGATACTTATTGCCCGACAGCAGCTTCAATTGCGTATGTTTGAAGAGAATAGACGTTTTGCTGAAGAAATATCGAAAGGAAATTTAGATGTAGAAAACGAAGGGAATGAAGAAAATAAACTCAACCACTATTTGAGCGAAATGCGCAATAGCATAAAAGAGGCAAACAAACGACTTCAAGATGAGCGATTTGTGAACGATTTTGTAAATTTGGGAGTGGTTGAAATTGATAGTCAGTTGCGCCGCCATTTCGATTCGGTGCAAGATTTTGCATTCAATATTATCACTGCGATAGTCAACTATTTAGATGCCGATATTGGGTCGTTTTATTCCATTGAAAGCGAAAACGACAACCGTTTTATTGAATTGAAAGCGAGCCATGCGTATGGAAAAAAACACTTCTCAAAAAAACGAATCGAAATTGGCGAAGGGCTTATTGGAACAGCTTATCTGGAAAAGGAGATAACGTACTTAACCGAAATTCCCGACAATTACATTAAAATTGAAACCGGAATTGGGGTTGCCAAACCGCGCTGTATCATTATTGTTCCGTTGGTTGATGCCAATGAGGTGTTGGTAGGAATTATTGAAATTGCCTCGTTCAAAATTATGGAGGAGTATAAAATTAAGTTTCTCGAAAATATTTCGACACACATTGCCACTGCAATTGTTCAGAAAAAAATTCAGCAAGAAACCAAAGAATTACTGCAACAATCGCAAAAATTGGCGAGCGAAAAATTGAAAAAAGAAACCGAATTGAGTCAGGAAATCAGTGAATTGAACAAGAAAAATGCTGAACTAAGTAAACAACTTAACGAAACGGTACAAAATACCACCAAACTCGAAAAAGAAGGAGTGGAAAAGCAAAAATATATTGATTTTTTGAAAAGAGAAATGGATATACTGAGGGCAAAGCAAAGCAAATTGAAATTTTTGAGCAATTAATGTTGCTCATTTTTTTTTGATATAAAGACGCTGAGTTTCAGTATGTTTATTTTTCAATAATCAACTCAGCGTCTTTTTGAGTTCAGCAATGTTATTTTACTTTTTCTATTTCGACACAAATTCGGTCAAAAATTTCCTCAATTGTACCCATTCCGTAAATTCCACGATGCTTGTTTTGCGCTTTGTAGTACTCAATCAAAGGAGCAGTTTGATTGTTGTACACCTGAATGCGGTTTTCAATCACATCAATATTGCTGTCGTCGGGTCTGCCCGAAAGTTTGCCACGGTTTACCAAACGGTCAACAAGTTCCTGTTTTTCTACCTCAAGCGAAATCATTGCACAGATAGGAATATTCAGTTTTAGCAATAATTCGTCGAGAGCTTTTGCCTGCGCCTGAGTGCGAGGAAAGCCATCGAAAATAAATCCATTGGCTTCTTTGTTTCGCTCTATAACACTGTTAATGATGTTGATAACCAGTTCATCGGTAACCAATTCGCCTTTTTCCATAAATGCTTTTGCCTGCATTCCCAAATCGGTTTTGTCGGCAATTTCTTTGCGAAGCATATCGCCAGTCGAAAAATGTTTCAACGCATATTTTTCGATAATTTTTTCAGCCTGAGTGCCTTTTCCTGCACCCGGAGGTCCGAATAAAACAAGGTTGAGCATGATAGTTGATTTTTAAAAAGTTAAACAATATTTTTTTACTCCGTTACATAAATACTTTGCAAATTTCGTCCGTACCCATTGTAATCCAGCCCATAGCCAACAACAAAGTTGTTTGGAATTTCAATACACACATAGTCAATGGGTATTTGTTTGGTGTAGGCATCGGGCTTGAATAGCAGAGTGGCAAATTTTATCGACTCCGGTTCGTAGCCCGCAAGTTGTTTCATAATAAAATCGAGTGTAACTCCGGTATCCACAATATCTTCCAGAATTACAATGGTTTTGCCACGTACATCTTGTTCCAAACCAATCAAGCGTTTCACCTTTCCGGTTGAAAATGTGCCATCGTAGGATGCAAGTTTGAGGAATGTAATTTGGCATTCTAAATCAATTTGTCGGAACAAATCGGCAGCAAAAAGAAACGAACCATTCAGAATACCAATAAATAGCACATCTTTGCCTTTGAGTTCGGTATTGAGCTTGGCGGCAAGCGTGCTTATTGATTTTTGAATCTCTTCACTACTAATAAACATTTTAAATTCACGGTCGAGAACTTGTACTGTTTGCATATAATTGGTTTTTTGTACGTTATAACTTATAACTCTATTTCATATCTTTCAATATTTCAATCAATTGAGTAAGTGTTTTTGCACCTTCCATTTTTACTTCTTTGTCGAAAACCATAAAATATCGGTATTTATCACCCGCTTTACTTGCCCACTTTTCGCCAAGTCGTAGTTTTTGTTTTGTTTCTTCGTTTAATATAAACGCACCTTTTGTTTCTAAAACTATTATCTTGCCGTTTTTCATCTTTACAATAAAATCGGGATAATGATTAATGAAACCATTGAGCAGAAATCCTTTGCCCCGTTCTAAATTGCGATGCCAAAAAACGACACTATCTAAATTGGAGACTTCGTAAATTACGTTGCGTTCAAAATCATTCATTTCGCCTTCTTCAACATATAGGTTTTTTGTAATTCCTCCAAGCGTGGTTTTGGGACTTATTTTTTTATGAAATTCAAATTCATCTTTACATATTACCGTTCCTTTGTCGAGTAAAATTGAAAATTGCTTTTCGGCGTAAGTATCTGTTAATGTTTGTATTTTAGTTTTTATTAGGTTCGAAAAAAAGTATTCGTTGTGCGAAATTTCTGCAATTTTATCGCTTTTTAAGTCTTTTATTACTTGCTTAATGTATTCAAATATGGCAGGTTCGGCAATTTCATCTATACCTTTTATTGATTTTGCCAAACGTCCTGCAAGTTGGTTTATTTTTCTTTCGGGCGACAGACTCGAAATATATTCTACAAATGCCTCTTTTACTTGCGGTGCTTCTTTGCGGTATTTGGGTACATATTCGTTTGTGCGTTCTTCTACCAAATCAATCCTTGCCATTTCTGACGATGTTTGCGAAAAATCTATTAAATGGTCTTGCTTGCTCAAATCAAAACCTTCTAATAATTCTTTTTTCATTAACGGAATGTATGAACCTTGGCTTTCAAATATTGAACCTGTAGTTATTTTTTTGAAAAACATGGGAAGTTTTAAATCTTTTACTTCCGTTTTGAAAATATCTTTTATTGGATATGTTTTCACTTTATCTTTTATTTCTGTTGGAATTAGATTATCTTCTTTTTCAAGTTCTTCAATTGTTTTTTCAAATTGTAGATTGGTTTCGGTGGCAATAGTTATTATTTCGTTTAGTTGTTGCTCGCTTTGTTCAGATGTGGAAAGTTGTTTTATTTCATCTACATTTATTTCAATTTCGAGATTGACGCTGTTTGGTTTTTCTGTCTTTAATAGCTCTGCTTGCGTGAACAAATCTTCAAAACTCCCTTGTTTTGACTCTGTTTTTTTCTCTTGTTCGGGTTGAGCGTTTTTAACTCTGTAATCTTTGGAACTGAAACCTGCTTTATTTAAACCAAGTATAATTTTATCGAGAGTTTGCAGAAAATTATTTGACGATGTGAAAACATACGAAAAATTTAAAAGTTCTTCGTTGTGTTTGCGTGTAAATGGCAAGCGCAACACACGACCAAGAATTTGTTCAACATCTACCGCCGACGATTTATTGGCAAGTGAAGCCAAAATATAGGCAAAAGGACAATCCCAACCCTCTTTGAGTGCGTTTACCGTTATTATAAAACGAACTTCGCAATCGCGACTCATTAAGTCAATACTTTTAATTTCGTCTTTGTCTGCTGTTTTTATTTTTACTTGAGCATCAGAAATACCCAATTCAATTAATTGATGTTTAATTTTTTCGAATGTAATATTATCGTCGTTGCTTTTGGGTTGCGCCTGAAATAAAACGATTGGGCGAATATATTTTCCTCCGTTTTGTTCTTCTTTTTTTGCTTTTTGTTCTAATGTACGTTGCAGATTAATTGCGCTGTTTATAACTTCGTTGGTATCTTTATGATTGTAAACAATTACGGGCAATTTTACCATATTGTTTTGTTTCAACTTTATAGCATCTACAAAACTTATAATATTGCTTTTGTCGCGGGGGGTGGCTGTAAGGTCGAATATAAAACTTGGATTGATATTATTAAGCATATCTATACGTAAATCTGCCTCAAAATTATGGCTTTCGTCTATTATAATTACAGGGTTTAATTGTGTAATTACTTGCATTAGTGAAGTTTCGTCAATATCTTTGAGTAATTTTTCTTTGTCTGTATACGTTTTTGGAAATTCTGCTAAATTTTCGTTTTCCTGATACGCTTTGCGTGCCTCCTTGTTTTTTGCCGAAAACGACTGCACACTTAATACAAAAATACTCAATTGTTCTTTTACCGATGTTGGGCTAAAACTTGCGCCTTGCAACAAATCGTCTTTTATATATACTTTTACGGCACTACTAAAATGACTGTCAATTTTTTGGCGATAAGGATGGCTTGTATCATTCAGGTTTTTGTATGTTTGTTTCAAAATAGTATCAGAAGGCACAAACCAAACTACAACTTTGGGTTTGTCGAGCGGGAAACTTTCAAAAATTGGTTTCAGCGCATTGCAAGCAATAAACGTTTTACCACCTGCGGTTGGCACTTTTACGGTAACTCTTGGAACACCTTTGATAGAATTGTCGTAAGGTTTCAGGTATTCGTTATCAATGTTTTTAATTGAAATTCCTTTACTCTCCCAAAAATCGGAAAAAGCTTTATTTAGATTATTGGTTTTCTCTAAAAATTCGATATACGATGTAAGGTCGTTTATTACTTCTTGCTGATATTGTTTTAGTTCCATGGTTAATAATTCATAATGATATTGTTAAAATCTTCCTCCGAAGGCAAATATTTTGCTATTGTTTGCGGTAATTCGTTGTAATGATACGTGGATACTCCAATCGGTTTTGTTGCTAATTCTAAGGCGTATTCTACAGTTAAATTATTTTTACTTTTGCACAGTAAAATGCCAATGCTCGAATTATCATCTGTATATTTTACGGTTTTGTCTAACAAATGCAAATACCAATTAAGTTGTTGGCTATGTTCCGGCTTAAATTCTATAGCTTTTAATTCAATGGCTATCATACATTTCAAACGGCGATGATAAAAAAGTAAATCAACAAAATACTCTTTTTCATCGAGTTCGAGACGAAATTGCTGTCCCATAAAAGAAAAATCACTCCCAAACCGACCAAGTGTTTTGGTTATATTTTGAACCAGTGCATTCTCTAATTGTCGTTCTGTGTGTATATCTTCCAAATCTAAAAATGATAAATTATACTCATCTTTAAATTCTAAACGATACGCAGCTAATTTATCAGGCTCAATCGTTTTTTGAAAATTACTCTGAAAATCAAGATGTTTCTGATAGGCATCAAATTTTATTTCTTCTTCTAAAATACTTCTACTCCAGCCTCGTTCAATGGTTTTTTGTAAATAAAATGTTATTTGTTCCGATTTTTTTAACTTGCTAAATATTAATGAAGTATGCCCCCAAGGAATTTTCGCCACAAGTTGTGGCGATACGGGCAGAAAATCCCGAAACACCGTTGTATTCTGTTTGAAGATCAGTTGCCAATCGCTCAATTACTGCACTGCCCCACCCCTGTTTTACTTGTTCCGAAATGGTTTTGCCTATTTCTAAATAGACCAATATCATTTCCTGATTCACCGCAACTAAACTTTTGTAACGGGCAAGGTTAATTTTTTGTTTAAGCGAAATAAGTGTTTGAATATAATTATCCGGACTGTTTAGTGCTTTTTCCATATATTTAAAATCGTTTTATATCCCTTGGAATTTTTTTGAAAATAATATTGTTTTTCAATAAATACGGTGTGTCCAACAAACAAATATCGGCATAAATTAAATATTGCCCTGCACGTTCGGTTACAATGTTTAAAGTTTCTGAATTTAAAATGGTTAAACGGTCTTTTTCGTAATAAAAATAATAGCCGGTATCGTTGTAAGTATCTAACAGATATTTACTTACATCTGTACGCTCGCGTGTAAGATATTGTTTGGTTTCGGTGTAATAAATGTATTCACGAATTTTATCTTCTCCAATTTCTTCGTTCAAATTCTTATCTTCTTTGAAAATCGGTTTACCAAGTTCGTAATAATCGAAACTGCCGCCTGTGCCTTCTACTTCGTTTTTAGCTTCGCCATAACCGTTTATTACTCGTTTTACTCTTTCGGCAGTTATGGTTTCTGCATAATCTTCCATTTCTATTAGAATGAATTTGCGGTTGCCACCGTCTTCGTTGTTTAAATTAAGAACTGCGTGGGCGGTGGTGCCGCTGCCTGCAAAACTATCAAGGATTATTGAGTTTTTGTCGGATGCAATTTGAAGAACTTTTT
>JFJP01000024.1_pt1 | contig 22649 bp, 18 predicted proteins | sample 431651 | NCBI WGS metagenome assembly JFJP01 (sample SAMN02602958, study PRJNA72255) | Microbial mat metagenome, whole genome shotgun sequencing project. | biome: fresh water; feature: sink hole; material: water; isolation source: purple microbial (photo- and chemosynthetic) mats found in...
CGAATTGCCCCGAGGCCACCGGCATCGGACAGGTACTGCGCTGGGCTGCCCGTCCATCCTCCGGAGCCCCCCACCCACATGGCGCAGGGGGCGTAGCCGATCTCCAGCGTGGAGGAGAACGAGGTGTCGCCGCTACGGCCGGTCATGGCGACCTTGATGCGGAAGACCGGCTCCGTGGCCCCCAAGGGCAGTAGGACCAGGGAAAGAAGAAGGGCGGCGAGGCGACGCATGAGTGCTCCTATTGCTTAACCAACTCCACGCGACGATTCTTGGCGCGCCCGGCCTCGGCGTCATTGGAGGCCACGGGCGCCACGGGGCCGACACCATGCGGAATGAGTCGGGCGGCAGCGATACCGTGTTTAGTCGTGAGAGCTTGCACCACTGCTTCGGCCCGAGCTTTCGAGAGTTTTAAATTGAGATCGAGCCCGGCCACGTTATCCGTGTGCCCAACAACGTGAAGCTTCAGGGCGGGTTGGCCCTTAAGCAGCTTCGCGATTTCCACGAGTGCAGGTTCGGAGGCGGGCTTGATTTCGGCTTTGCCGGTATCGAAGGTTATGCCATAAACCGCGATCTTGCCTTCGGACTTGAGCCCTGCTCCCAGGGCTGCGGCATCGGCTTCGATGTCCTGCTTCATGGTGCCCTTTTCTACCACTGCCAAATAATACTGTTCGTTGATGTTGGCGCTCACGTGCACCCAGACTTCGGCGCCGCCCTTGACGATCTTGTAAAAACTTTCCCCATCCTCTAGGTTGCTGGTCACTGAACCGCCGAGCTTCTTGATGGCGTTCTCGAAGTTGCGATGCACCGTCAGCACACCGGGCGCCTTGGCACCTTCATTCTTGTAATACATGATCTCGGTGAATTTGCCTTCCACCGAGACTTCCTTTTTACCCACTCGGAAGGTGTGGGCAGCGAAATCATTCAAGGTGCAGTGGTGAATGTAGAAACCGGGGAAGCGAGTGAAGAGTGCGTGGTCCTTGCATCCTTCGGCGTCAGGCTCTTGAGCGAAGGTGGGCGAAAGACAAAGAACCAAGGCTGCGGGTACGACAAACCAGGGACGAATCATGGAAGCTCCTTTGGGGTGGTTGATAGGAGGTTAGCTTGGTTGGTGATTAAGAGTGGAACCTGAAATACCAGGACACGGAGTTACTTCACCGTAAGCTGCCGGAAGCAGTCGAAGCCACCCGGTCGCTCCAGCTGTCCATAACGCCAGAGCGGCTCAGGGGGCCCTGGAAACCTTATCTGCAGTGGCCTCTTCACCCCCTCTTCCAGCGGGAACGGGCTCAGTTCTTTGGGTTGACCTGCTTCCAGCAGCTGTGGGGCACTTGGCTGCAGAGTTTTTCGGTGCCGCCCAGCTCTCCAAAGAGCAGATACCGCCGCTTCTCCTGCCAGTTTATATACTGCATGGGGCAGGAAAATACACGATTGACGGGCTCCTCATCCTCGACACCTCCCTTCAGGTGCCCATTCACACCCACGCCATGGCAAAGCTCATGGATGGCGAGCCATTGTTCCACTGGCTTCACCAGCGCCCAGAGCTCCTGGTCCGTGAGGGCCTCCAACTTCTTGCGAGCCTGCTCCTTTTCCGCAAGCTCAGCCATCCAGGCCAAGCCTTCTGCATTTTCCTTCTTCTCCGGGTGGCGCAGCTCGTCCAGCATCCGGTCCCGGATGCGACGAAGCTTGTCGTGGATGCGCCCGGAGAAGACCACGATACCGTCCACTGTACGGGGCGTGCCAGGCTCACCGATGGGGCACTCCGACTTGGCCCACTGATCCTGCAGTGCAGTCACCATTTGGGCATGGGTCAGTTTCCCATCCGGGTCCTCCGGCACCTCAAGCTCCTTCACCACGGAGAGGTCCTTGTTGATGAGCGAGGCAAACTTCCCGCCCCCGCTGGCGAAGCTCGCATGGGTATCCACCTTGCGGTCCTTGGTCCAGACCTCGAGCACTTTGAAGGGATGGAGGCCCGTGGCCATCTGCAGTCGGCCGAGATCCACCAGGCCATCAGGATCGATCACGAAGTGAACTTTCTGACGGGGCTCGGGTCGGAGGTAATTGCGGCCTCCGTCACCCATCACCACCAGTCCTCGATACTTCTGGAAGAGGGTGAGACCGTCGCCCTTCCTAGCCTGTCCCGCCACTTCCGCCTCATCCCATTCGGAGGGCAGTCCGACGACCCCCTTGGCCTCCTGCCAGGCGTCGGCGATGCGGTTGCGGTCCTCGTCCTTGGGCAGCTGAATCGCAGAGAGTTCCTTCTTGTGGTAGGTGACCTTTAGTTCCTTGCCATCCTTGTCCTTGGCGGTGACCTTGAGCACACCCCAGGCGGCATAGTCAAAGGCCGACACCACTAGGGTCGCCTCCTGCACGAGGCCCTTGGTGCGCAGCTTGCGGTTCTCAGTCACCACGTCCATGGCTTGGTTTTCCGCCTTGCGGAGCCGCAGATCCAGGCCCTGCTGGTCGGGCTTGAGGGGCCAGTTGAGGCAGACACCGGGCTCCTGGCTGACGTCGGTCAGCTCGAAGGTGAACTCGGCCTGGGTGTCGACCTTCCGTCCAGAGGCTCCGGTGGCGCGGAGGCTGGCCGTCACCTTCACTGTGTTGCCGGGCCTGGCCTCGTCCTCCAGGTTGCCGAGGGGAATCCAGTTCTCGTACCCCGTAACTTCCACATCTACGTCCCCCAAATCCGGAAGGGTGGTTGTTATCGTGGCGGAATAAGAAACAGAGCCCTCGAATTCCTCCTTCGCCTGAAAACTGCGGGCCAAGGTCTTCGTGAGCTGACCCCAGGACGCGAGCTCTGCCTCGCTCAACTCCACGGTGTAGAGCCGCGCCTTCTCTGCCTCCGTGATCTCAAGGTTATCGATTCCCAGCACATGGAAGGGTGCATTTCCGACATGGGGACATGGGAGACCCTTCAGCACGAGTCGGGCGCCCTTGGCGGTGCGGATCAGCTCCGCATCAGCTTCGGCGCTCGGCGGGGTGAAGTGCGGAGGGTATATCCTGTGCTTGCGAGTGTTACCTTCAGTGGTCACGTAACTCCCCGCCCCCAGTGACTTGGTGCTCGCATGGGTGATCTGGCTGCCCTCCTTCCCGGTGCCCTCCGATGCATGGGAGAACACGTAAAACTGCAGCCGCTCCCCGGGCTTCAGCCCGAGCACACTGCGGCGCAGGCGGAAGAGATCCTTGGCCGCCATGCCGTGCCGGGGTCCATCCCAGTGGGTGCAGAGCCGGTACTCCTCCTGTCCCGTACAGCTCCAGGACATGCTGCCGCTCTGCCCGCCCTCCTTGGCCTGCACATAGAGCACCGGCTCCGGGTCGCCCTGGGCCCTGGCGTGGCTGCCAATTGCGATGAGAAGCAGCGCGAGGATCAGTCTCGGAAGGCGCATGGTGACTCCTATCGCGTTTAAAAATGGGATCGTTGCCTAGATGTTGGGTGTTGCTTTCACTTCGATGCAAAACGTTGCGGGCCCAGCTTCGTGGTTCCAAAAGCCTTGTTCGCCTCTAGTTCTGGAACTGGGCAGAGCGAAGGTGGCTCCGATCTCCACATGGGTGGGATCCACAACTCGGTAGTGGTAGGGCTGCCTAGTCACCCCATCGGTGGCGTGTTCCACAAAGGAATCCGGTTCGCGATTGAGATCCTCCAAACGTGCCGGAAGATGCCCTTGTCTCTGGTTGAAGGCTTCAATGCGGTCCTTGATGGCCACTAGATCCTGGATGCGCTGCTTGTCCTGTCGGTAGAGCTTTGCCTTGAGGGGGCTGCCTGCATTCCAAATGGCGATGGCCAGAACAATCCCGACCGCTCCTGCCAGCAGCAACCGCCCCTTCCCACGTGAGGTTCCTGTCTGGCTGGGTTCCGTTTCGTCCTTCCGGAGCTGCAAAAGGTAGTGGGCGAAAGCGGACCCCGCCAGCATCGCCACCATGCTCACCTTGAGGAAAAAGCGGAGGGTGATTTCTCCTTCCAAAAAGGTGAGGGTAAGCGTTATGAGATCACTCACCAGGGCCGTGGCTGCGGCGAAGAGGGTCAGGTAGGTGAGCCACCGGCGGATGGGCGAAATTCGCTGGCCGGGGTTGCGGCGGGCTTCCGCGGTGGCTAGATGATCCATGAAAAGGAACAGGGGAAAGGCCACTAGCATGGAGGCGATGCCCGAGCGCAGGGAACTGATCAAGTAGGTAAGTCGTTCCCCCTCGCCGGGCATGGGCAGCCAGAGATTTAGCAAATCGAAGGTGGTGGCACCGATGGCGAACATCCATGTAAACAGCGAAGAGAACAGCACCAGGAAAAGGAAGGCTTCCTTGGGCGAAGTCGAGGCGCTCTTCCGAGGTACTGGCAGGGTGAGATCCGTATCTACGTAGGCATGCAGCGCCGTGCGGATTTCCTCGGGGCTCCAACCTCCCTTTTCGAGGGCCTGGGCAATCTGCTCCCGAGATAGGCCCTGGGAAAGGGCTTGGTGAACGAACAGATTCAGAGGCTGACTCATGGGCACCGCCTGGGAATTGGAATTACCGCCATGATACTCGGCAGGAAATCCAAGGCTCAGTGCTTATTCCGCCTGGGTGAGCTCCGGCATTGGAAGAGCCGCAACCTTGGCCTTAAGCCGCTTTTCATCCAGCCCTCGCACAAAGGCCGGATTGGCGATCCAGATGCGGTTGAACTGGAAGGTGTGCATCTCTTTCAGCGCATCCTCGGCCTTCCAGCCCTGCACCACGATGCGGTAGGCGGCGGCGTTGTAGCCGGTGCGATCCCGACCCTGGGCGCAGTGGATGAATACGGGCCAGTTGGCAGGATCTTCCATCACTTTCAGGAAGGCGGCAATGCGAGCTTCACCGCCGTGCCAGGCCCGGGAGGGGATGCGCAAATAGCGGAGGCGAGTCCCCTTCAACAAGGGCAGATCATCGCGGTCGTGCCGAAAACTCACGATGGTTTTTGCCCCGGCCTTTTCGAGTTCCTTGAAGCCTTCGGTGGTCGGCTGGCTGCCACGCCAAAGGGCGGCGTCGAGCTTGGCAAAGTTGGTCACGCCGGGCAGGCAGGTTGCACAGGGCGTGGCGGGTTCAACCCCTTGCGCCAGGACAGGCGGAGCCAGCAGAAGCAGGATGAGGGCGGCAGCAGAGAGATTCATCCCAGCAGAATACGTTGCCTATCGTGCCTCGGGCCTCTGATTTTTGTCGCTGTTTTGGGTGTGTGGTTGATTCCCCACTTGTGGGGTTTTCTCTTGTCAAACCAGATGCCGAATAACGCCGCAGACCTATACTTCCATCAGCATTCCCAATGCATGCCCATTTTTGGAGGTCTACCATGCGAGTGATGCAGTTGTGCCTATTGTTCCTGCTCTGTCTGCCCATGGCAGCACAAGTCAAGAAGGTGGTCCCCAAGGCACCCCTCAAGGCGGTGGAGGGCGTTTCCAAACAACCCTTGGTCACGGACTTTGTCATTCGGGATTGCCGGTTTGAAACTGTCGGAAAGGACGTGCGTGCCATCGCGACCCTTTTTAATTCGGGGACACAGGGGGCTTCCTTCCAAACGGGTCAAACGATGGCGGTGCTCTCGATGCGTGGGGCGAACCTTCTCTGTAAGGCTCCCGGCGGCGGCTACTTCCTGGATCGCGGCGCGACGATGGAAGTCAGTCAACTCCTGAAATCGGTTCCCGTGGGTACCTACCCGGCAACCTGGAAGGCCAATCCGGATCGCGTGGTTCCGGAAAAGGATTTTGCGAACAACGAAAAGGCCTGTGAGTTGGTGGTTGCCGCCCCCCAGGGGCCCCTTCCGGATCTCGTTATTTCAAGCCTCACGGTCCACCCCCTGAGTGGCCCGCCCAGCACGGTGTTCGAATTCAAGATCACCATCACCAATGTGGGGGATGCCAAGGCTCCTGGCAGCACCAGCCTTTTGTGCCGTCTCCTGCTGGATGGTGTGTCCTTCACGGGCGTTGCCGGGTGGTCAGGCTACGTGGACCTCGCTCCGGGGCAATCCCTTGTCCACACGATCCGCACGAATACGCCGCTCGCGCCGGGTATTCATGAATTCAAAGCCCGGGTCAATGCTGGGAATAGACTGATCGAAAAAAACGAAGCCAACAACGAAGCCAGCTGCACCGTCATCGTTCAATAAACGAAAGGGAGCACCTGCAAAACAGGTGCTCCCTTTCGTTTCAGCAGAACACGTCGCGCTGCCCAGCCTTTACTTCCGCCACCATGCCTTCGGTGTGCTGGCGAAGTTGGTTGGGCATCTGCTCCAGGCACTTGCCGATCACCTTCCAGCCGATTTCCACGGTGGCGGGGCTGGCGTAGTCTTCCAGGAATTCCACAAAGGTGCTCACGGCGTTGGGCTGGCAGTGGGTCTTGATATCGCCGGGTTTGGCCATGTCCATGAAATCGGCGCCCACGCGGCCAAGGCGATAGCAGCCAGTGCAAAAGCTCGGCATGAAGCCATGCTCGGCGAGATCCCGCACGACCTCGTCCAAGTTGCGGTGATCGCCCAGGCTGAATTGAGCGCTGTGTTCATTCTCGTTGCCGTATCCACCTGGGTTGGTGCGGCTGCCCGCGCTGATTTGCGATACGCCCAGTTCCAGGCAGTCTCGGCGGATTTCGGCGCGCTCGCGGGTGCTCAGGATGATGCCGGTGTAGGGCACCGCTAAGCGCAGGATCGCGATGATCTTCTTGAAGTCTTCGTCACCCACGGCGTGGGGGGGATTTTCAGAAAGTTCGCTGCCTTCGGCGGGTTCGATGCGGGGGATGCTGATGGTGTGCGGGCCGCAGCCGAAGCGCTTCTCCAGGTGCTCAGCGTGCTGCATGAGGGCCAACACTTCGAAGCGCCAGTCGGTGAGGCCAAAGAGCACACCCAGGCCGACGTCTTCGATGCCTGCTTCCATGGCGCGGTCCATGCACTCCACGCGCCATTCAAAGTTTCGCTTCTTGCCACCTAAATGAACCTGCTCGTAGGTGGGTTTGTGGTAGGTCTCCTGGAAGGTGATGTAGGTGCCGATTTCGACTTCCTTCAAGCGGCGGAAATCCTCGACGCTCAAGGGCGCGATTTCAACGTTCACGCGGCGAATTTCGCCTTTTCCTTCCTTGGTGGCATAGACCGTTTTAATGGCCTTGAGCACGAAATCGAGACCTTCCTTGGGGTAGGCTTCGCCGGCCAAGAGCACGATGCGCTTCTGACCTGTGCGGATCATGGCACGAGTTTCTTCAGCGATTTCGTCGGTGGTCAACGTTCGGCGTACGAGGGTTTTGTTGGAGGCACGGAAGGCGCAGTACACACACTCGTTGCCGCAGAGATTCGATACATAGAGCGGAGCGAACAGAACAATGCGATTGCCGTAGATCTCTTCCTTCACCTTCTTCGCGGTGTGGTACAACTCGTCGAGCAGTTGAGGCTCGGTGATATCCATGAGATGGGATACGTCCTCTTTGCTGAGCCCTTTCATCAAGGCTCCCTTGGCCAGAATTTCCCTCACCTGCGCCTGGTCATGGCCCTTGGCTTGGTTGAGCGTTTGGTAGATGGCGCTCTCGTCGACTTGGAAGGCGGTTCCGGCCGTGCTCATGGTGATCTCCTCGGCGGATTTTGAGAATCCGTCTCTGAAAAGTATACGTTGCCCGCCCGACCACTGATATCGGCGCCCTGGATCGGGCCAAACTTTATGATCACTGCTTCGATTGAAAAGACCGGCGGCTTGTTCCGTGATTTTGCGCACGATCCACCCAAGGCTAGGCAGGGCCGATGGTTCAATTGATTTGCGCCCCCATCACATTGCGAGGGAGGCGGTTCTTTGCGGCCCAAACCACTAATTTCATTCGGTTCATCACCGAGGAGTGCCCGCATGCCCGATTTTCGTATCAAGGATCACCCTGTTCTCACTACGCCGGGAGATGCCACCGTTCCTTTTTCCTGGAAAGGTCAGGAAATGAAAGCCAGGGAAGGCGAGGTTATTTCCTCGGCCCTCTTTGCCAATGGAGTGCGGGTCTTTGGTCATCACCACAAGGATGGTTCACCTCAGGGCATTTACTGCGCCAACGGCCAGTGCGCCCAGTGCTCCGTGGTTGCCGATGGCCTTTCGGTGAAGTCTTGCATGGTGGCGGTGAAGCCCGGCATGAAGGTGGAACCCCTGGAAGGCAAGGCCGGACTTATCGACGTGGTCGGCGCTTTGCAATTCCATGAGATCGAAACGATCGACACCGAAGTGCTGATTCTCGGCGGCGGCCCCGCGGGCCTGAGCGCCGCCATCGAACTTGCCAAGGCGGGGGTCGGCGTGATCCTCATCGACGATAAAGCAGCGCTGGGTGGCAAGCTCGTGCTCCAGACGCACAAGTTCTTCGGTTCCATCGATGCCTGCCATGCGGGAACGCGTGGCATGGACATCGGCGAAAAGTTGGAAGCTCAGGTTCGCAGCTATGAAAATGTGCGCATCTGGACTGAAACCACGGCGCTTTCCGTGTTTTCCGATCGCAAAGTAGGCGTGTTGCGGCAGGGCCATTACGTGCTGGTGCGGCCCCAGATCATGTTGGTGGCCACCGGTGCCCGTGAACGTTCCCTCGTCTTCAATGGCAATAGCCTTCCGGGCGTCTATGGTGCCGGCGCCTTCCAGACCTTGGTGAACCGCGATCTTGTGCGTCCTTCGGAACGCCTCTTCGTCATCGGCGGTGGCAACGTCGGCCTCATCGCGGCCTACCATGCCCTTCAGGCCGGGATTCAGGTCGTGGGTCTGTGTGAAGCCCTGGATGAATGTGGTGGCTACAAGGTGCACAAGGACAAACTGGTGCGCATGGGCGTGCCCATTCATACCCGCCACACAGTGGTGTGTGCCAACGGGACGGAAGAAGTCGAAAGCGTCACCATCGCGCAACTGGATCCTGCCTGGAAGATCATTCCCGGCACCGAAAAGACCTTCACCTGTGACACCGTGCTGGTGGCCGTGGGCCTGGAGCCCGTGGATGAATTCCTGCACAAGGCCAAGGAATATGGCCTGCCCTATTACGCGGCGGGCGATGCAGAAGAAATCGCGGAAGCTTCGGCCGCCATGTTCACCGGGAAAATCCGTGGCTTGGAAATCGCAAAAGCGCTGGGTCGTGATGTGGGCGAAGTTCCTCCCGAATGGCACCGCACAGCAGAAGTTTTGAAGAGCCGCCCCGGCGCCACCATCACCGAAGAAATTCCTGATGACGAAAAGGGCGTGTTTCCCATCTTTCATTGCAGTCAGGAAATTCCTTGCAATCCCTGCACGTCCATCTGCCCCAAGGGCGCTATCACCATCGAAGGCAGCGATATTTTGGGCCTGCCGATGTTCAACGAAGAAGATTGCATCGCCTGCGAACAATGTGTGGCGGTGTGTCCTGGCTTGGCGATCACCTTGGTGGATTTCCGCAAAGCTGATGAAAACGACGCCATCGTTTCCATTCCCTACGAATTCCCCGGCACCAGCATCAAGGAAGGCGACATCGTCACCGTGCTGGATACGCTCGGCACGCCATTGGGTAATGTGCCGGTCGTGAAGGTGCGTTCGCCCAAGTTCGCGGACCATGCGCTACTGGTGAAGGTTAAGGCTCCGGCTGATATTGCCAAACTGATCGCGGGCATCCGAGTGCAAGAGGCTTGGGTTACCGAGCCCGCCGAAGACAAGGTGGAGCGCCTGGGTGATGACGAAATCGTGTGCCGCTGCGAACGTGTGACGGCTGGTGAAATCCGCGCCCTGATTCGCAAGGGTGTGCGCGACATGAATGAACTGAAGGCCGCCACCCGCGCAGGCATGGGGGCTTGCGGTGGCAAGACCTGCCCCAGCTTGATCAAACGCATCTTCCGGGAAGAAGGGGTGCCCGAAAAGCAGATCACGGACTTCACCAAGCGTCCGGTCTTTATCGAAGTTCCCTTGGGCGCCTTTGCCGGCGTTGTGACGGGCGAAGGCCCGGCGGTGGATACCGCGCATACCCACGCCGTTGGCGCCTTCCAGGGAGGTCTGTGATGAGCAGCGCCATTTACGACGTCATTGTGGTGGGTGCCGGTTCGGTGGGCATGCCCGCAGCCATGAGTCTGGCGGAGCAGGGCATGAAGGTGCTCTGCATTGATCAGTTCGCCAGCCCTGGCCAAGGTTGCAACAAGGCCGCCATCGGTGGCCTGCGGGCCACGCATTCGGCTCCCGCCAAGATCAAGCTATGCCTGGAATCGCTGAAGGCCTTTTCCACCTGGAAGGACACCTACGGCGATGACCTGGAATGGCGCCAGGGCGGCTATCTCTTTGTAGCCTATCGGCCCAAGGAGGAAAAGATCCTGAAGGATCTCCTGGTCATCCAGAAACGCCACGGCCTGAACATCGATTGGTACGAGAAGAACGAGCTTCTGAAAATCGCGCCCGCCCTCAATCCCGAGAGTCTCATCGGTGGCACCTTCAGCCCCGAGGATGGCGGCGCTTCGCCCATGCTCAGTTGCCTGGCCTTCCATCGCCGTGCAGTGGAGCTGGGCGTGGAATGCCGCTTCAACGAGCGCGTAACCTCCATCATTCGCCGCAAGGGCAAGGTGGTCGGTGTGCGTACGGACAAAGGCGGCTACGCCACCGAATGTGTAATCAACGCCGCGGGGCCCTGGGCACGGCAGTTGGCTCAGGCCGGTGGTTTGGACGCCCCCGTGGTGCCGGATTGCCACGAGGCGGGCATCACCGAACCCGCCGCGCGTTTCCTGGATCCCATGGTGGTGGATATCCGCCCCGCACCGGGTTCGGTGAACTATTACTTCCACCAGATTCATCCCGGCCAAGTCGTCTTCTGCATCACGCCCGACCCCGCTATTGTGGGTTCGGATCGGCGCGAGACCAGCGCCTTCTTGCCGATGATCTCCCGGCGCATGGTGGATCTGATGCCCAAGCTGGCGAATCTTAAAGTGCGGCGCACCTGGCGCGGGCTCTATCCCATGACGCCCGATGGCAGCCCCTTGGTGGGTCGTTCCACCGAGTTGGAAGGCTACATCGATGCCATCGGCATGTGCGGCCAAGGCTACATGCTTGGTCCCGGCGTGGGAGCCTTGGTGGCGCGCCTCGCCGCGAACCGACTCCAAGATGGTGACGAAGCCATTCTTCAGGAACTCAGCCCCAGCCGTGTGTTTGGTGGCATCGAAGCCTTGAAGTAAAAAACAACCGGGGGGCGGAATTTCCGCCCCCCGGGTTCGATGCAGAGATGCGCGTCTAGTTGACGGGTGTTTCAATGCGGCGGGTTTCGATATTGGCGCCCACGACGCGGACATCAATTTCAACCCGGCGGTTCTTGGCTTGGCCTTCCTTGGTCTTGTTTTCTGTCAGGGGTACGTCGGGACCCTTGCCTTCGGTTTCGATGGAGGCCTGTGGAATACCTGCTTCCACGAGAATCTTGGCAACTGCATCAGCCCGGCGCTTGCTGAGGGCCTTGTTGAAGGCAGCCTTGCCGAGGGAGCTGGTATGGCCGCTGACCAAGAGTGTATAGGTGCCCGTGTAGGTCTTCAGGCTCTCGGCGACTTTTCGAATGGCCTGGATGCCTTCGGCCGAAAGGTCATTCTTGCCGTTGGCGAAGTGCAGCACCGCTTCATCCAGCACGATCTTGGCGGGTGGTGGGGGGGGAGGTGGTGGAACCGCCTTGGGGACTTCGGGCTCGGGAGGTAGCAGGGGTGGCGGTGGGGGAATTGGGGGCTCGGACTTCGGTACGAAAACAGGTGGTGGCGGTGGTTCGGGTGCGGGCGTCGGGGCCGGTGCCGGGGCCTTTTTCCCCTCGCCCCAGACATAACCGACTCCTAGTAGAGCCAGCGCTTCGGTGTGGTGCGTGGAAGACAGGTGAACCCGCACGACCTTGAGATCGAATTGCGCCACAAACTGCTTGGAAAGGTGGCCCAGTAAGCCCGCGCCGGCATGGATATTCAACTTGGTGGCATCGCTCGTCAGGAAGGGCGGGTGCAAACGGCTTCCACCGATGCCAGCTGCCAAATAGGGGTACCAGTTATCCGCACCGGGGCGAAGGTTGAAGAGCACCGAGCCCAGGCCCAGGTATTCATGGCCGGAGATCGTGCTATTGCGAAGATCCTGACCCGCCCGAATGGCCTTCAAATCCATACCCCAGCGGTTATCGAACCAAGTGCCAACACTAAGGCCAACAGCGGTTCCACTTTCATAGATGTTGCTACTTGAGCGGAAAGCCCCGCCCACCTGCACCGAACCCCAGGTCTGGCCTTCCTGAGCCGCGAGGCTGAGGGCTGTGCCCAGCAGCAAAAGACTGGCAAGTTTTTTCATGAAAACTCCTATGGGAAGGAAGAGCTGCAAACCACGCTCAGGCCAGTACCGCTTGGCTTTAGAGAAGGCTTTCAAGCATAAGTTGCCAGTTGATAGGGCTGTGTTCCAAAGAGGCCTGCTTCGTTGCAGGCCAAGGGTAACTCTTATCTTTGGATTTTCAAGGCATCCCAGCTTTCCAATGCCTGAAAACGCACGCGCCTCCCGGCCCAGGAAACCCGTTGGAAGGTGATATTTCCGGGCCAGGGAACTCGGTCTAGATAGGTCCGAAGGGCCAATTGGAGGCGCAATCGCTGCGCATAGGAAAGGGCGGTATCGGCGGCCGTCCAGGCTCCGGGCCTGCGGGCCTTGACTTCCACCAGACGCAGTTCAGCGCCACGGGCCAGGAGAAGATCCATTTCAAAGCGGCCCACCTTGAGATTGTGGGCGATGATATCCCAACCGCGCAGCCACATGAGCCAGAGCGTAGCGCGCTCGGCTAAGCGTCCGGCAGCGCGGGCGCGGTGGCCACGGAGGCTCGTTGAGTGATCTGGTTTGGGCATGGGATACCCAGGATACCGGTGGGTGATATTTCGGGGAATCGACTTCAACTAGAGATATTCCTCCTGGAATGGCCGCAAGGCTCTGATCCGGAATCGTTCAACCTTCTCCCGTGCAATCGCAAACGTAAAATCCGATCCATGGCGCATTGTCAGGGCTGTATTCTGGCTGCATGGATGAACGCAAGGCACTACTTGATCCGATTCATCGGGAGTTCTACTCCTTTGGTTCCTTGGGACTGGTTTTTCGATAACCATGGCGATTCGTACCAATATCGAAAAAAGCCAAGCCTTGAAGCGCAAGTTGGCGGATCTTCCCAAATCGCCCGGCGTTTATCTCTACCGTGATCAGGAAGCCAACCTGCTCTACGTAGGCAAGGCCAAGGTGTTGCGGAACCGGGTCAAGAGCTACTTCCAGCAGCAAAATCTGGATGCTAAGACTCGACGACTCGTGGGTCGCATCTGGGACCTTGAATTCATTGTTTGCGAGACTGAGTTGGAAGCCTTGGTGTTGGAGAACAACCTCATCAAGGAGCACTTCCCCCCCTTCAATATCTTGCTGCGGGATGACAAGAGCTATCCCTACGTGAAACTCACCTGGAAAGACGATTTCCCCCAAGCCTTTGTCACGCGCCGAGTGGTAAAGGATGGCTCGCTGTACTTCGGCCCTTTCTTTCCGGCCAGCACGGCCTATCGCACCGTGGAATTGGTGTATCGATTCTTTCAATTGCGCGATTGCGATTTGGTGATCGATGGCAAGCGGGCGAGAGCCTGCATGAAGTACCAGTTGCACCGCTGCACGGCGCCCTGCATTGGCGTGGTGAATGCCGAGGCCTACCGCGAACAGGCCAAGGAAGCGCGCCTCTTTCTGGAAGGCAAGCGCGACGAATTGAAGTCGCGGCTGGAAACGGCCATGTGGAAAGCCGCGGAGAATCATGCCTTTGAACAGGCCGCCCAGCACCGGGATTCCTTGCAGCAATTGGACGCTTGGTTTACGAAACAAAAGGTCGCCACGGTGGACCAGGAGGATATGGATCTCTTTGGTAGCGCGGTGCTGGATGGTCGGGCTTGCATCCATCGGTTGGTGATGCGCGAGGGTCGCATGGTGGGGCGAAAAGAGTATCTGCTGGATGAAGTGGAGACCTTCGACGGCGCTTTGTTGGCGCAGGTGCTCCAACGCATCTATGCCGTGGAGCCTGTGCCAGCCAGGCTCTTGGTGGAAGTGGAACCCGACGATATGGAACTGTTACGGGATTGGCTGGGGGGTATGCGCGGTGCCAAACCCACTATTCGCGTGCCGCAGAAGGGCGAAAAATTGGATCTTCTGGCCATGGCTCAGGAGAACGCTCGTTTGGCCTTGGAGCGAAAATTCGAGCCTGCGCGTCTCAATCAGGCGGTATTAGAGGGTTTGCAGGCATTCCTGGGATTGGCGCACCTGCCACGGCGCATCGAATGCTTCGATATCAGCCACGGCCAGGGACGCGAAGTTGTTTCTTCCTGTGTGGTATTCACGGATGGCATTCCCGACAAGGCTAATTACCGTCGCTTTAAACTCTCCAACGAACAAAACGACGACTTTGCCAACATGCAAGAGACCGTAAATCGGCGGTACCGCAGGTTGCGCGATGAGAACCGCGAGATGCCTGATCTGGTGTTGATCGATGGCGGCCTAGGCCAATTGCATGCGGCGCAGGAGGCGTTGCACGAGTTGGAACTGGATCATTTGGAACTTGGCTCGTTGGCGAAGAAGGAGGAACTGGTTTATCGGCCGGGTTCCTCCGAACCGCTGCGCATTCCGAAATCGAGCCCGGTGTTGCAATTGCTCCAGCGTATTCGGGACGAGGCGCATCGTTTCGCCATCACCTACCACCGCGCCCTGCGGGCGAAGCGCACGCTGCAAACCGAATTGACGCAGATTCCAGGCGTCGGTGATGCGACCGCCAAGAAATTGCTCCAGACCTTTGGCAGCGTCACCAAGGTGCGGGAAGCCGGTATTGGCGATCTCGAAACCGCCGTGGGCAAGGCTGCGGCTCAGAAGGTCGAGGTTTGGCGCCTTAAGTCGTAGCGACAAAACCACGGATTGGCCCGATGGTGGGCCGACATAAAGGTCCGTAGCAAAATAACCTGAACAGCACAGGTTCTTTTGACACGGTCCTTAAGGCTTGATTCCCTCAAGGGCGAGCAGGTCCTTCTTGGCGGCCTTGCTCCCGGCTTCGGCGGCCTTGCGGTACCAGCGAAGGCCTTCTTCTCGGTTCTGGGGGGCGTTCAGGCCGTTGTAATACATAACGCCCAGGGTTCGCATGGCGGCGGCGTCGCCCTTTTGGGCCTTGTCGTAGTACCCGCGAAGGGCGGGAGGAATTTCCACCACGGGCGCTTGGGTCTCGGTAGGCATTACGGGGTCGGGGTTCGCTGTAACCTCGGCAGATGTTTCTTCGGTTTTTTGGGAGGACGGGTCGCCAAGACCCAGGAGCTCCGGCTTTACAAGGTAGGTTCCGCCAACTCCTCCACCGAGGAGCAGGGTCGCGAGCGTGGCCCATACCCAGCCCGGCGTTCCTCGCTTGGGGGTGGCGGGTACGGGTGGGGCTTGGTGATGGGCAAGTTGAATTTCGGGGATATCGTGGGTCCGCTGGGGATCTTCGGCCATCGGCAGGCCAACGGAAAGGACCTGAGCTTCTGCCGGAGGCAATGGTTCACCGGTGCTGCAAATCTGGGTGACAGCGGCAGGGGGTGCCACGGCTAACACTTGTGTTTGCTGAGGATCTTGGGCGCTCATTTTCAGAGTCGCCTCGACAGTGGGCAGAACGGATAGGACTTGGGTTCTCTCTGGTTCTTCGGCAATGGAAATTTGGGTCGTTTCGGCCAAGGGAGCCACGGGAAGGGCTTGTGTTCTTTCCAGATTTTCAGGCGGCGTCGGCTCGCCTGTCTTCATGGAACGGGTCGTGTCGGGAACCCCGAGGATCGACAAAATCTCGGTTTCTGCCCCGCGCAAAGCCATCTGAATTGGCAGTGCTTGGGTGGCATCCTCGTCCCGGGGGGGCGGGGCTTCGAGCATGGAGAGCTCCGGCGGCAGGACGATCAAGGGTTGGGTGTCTTGCTTGGGTAAGGGAAACTTTTGGGTGGATTCGGAATCGCTCATAGGGTTTCCCAGGGACAAAGGACTCGTTGAATGGGTGTTCAGGCGGCTTGAACCCTGATTTCGCCAAAGGCTTCGGATTGGACCAGCTTGACCTTGCCGGTGCGCATGAGTTCCAGCAGGGCCAGAAAGGTGATCACGAGATCATCCCGGGTTTGGGCGGTGGCGAGCAGACCACTGAAGGGCAACCAGAGACCACCGTCGAGTTCCTTTAGAACCTCGGCAATGCGTTGGTCGAGGGTTTTGGGGGGCGTGCGCACTTCCACCGGCGGCGGGGGCAACAGGCGCTTCAGGGCCTCGCGGTAGGCACCCAGGAGATCCACTAGGGTGGCTCGAATGGGCTGGTCTTCCACGCGGGCATGTTCCTGAATATCCATGCCCTTGGTAAAGACCACCGCTTGCCATTCGCCTTCGCGCAGCACCAATTCCTTGGTGGCTTCCTTCATGGCCTGGTAGCTGAGGAGCCGCTGAATTAATTCTTCACGGGGATCGGCTTCTTCGCCCTCTTCGGCGGGCAGGGAGGGTAGCATCAGGCGCGACTTGATCTGGATGAGTTGGGCGGCCATGGCGATGAATTCCGCGGCAATTTCCAGGTTCAACTCTTCCATGAGCAGCAGGTAGTCCATGTACTGCCGAGTTACATCGGCCATGGGCAGATCGAGAATGTCCAGCTTGTGCTCGCGAATCAGGTGCAGCAGAAGATCCAACGGACCCTCGAAGGCATCCAGTTGCAGCGACAGATCGCGAAACTTGGTCTCGAAGCCCTTGGGGGATTCGAAGGTCCTTGACACTTCGGACGGGGTTTCCTGAGGGATTTCATCCATAGGCTCCATTCTACCTCTTCCCAAATCGATGGAGAGAAATCACCTGGATCCGGCATCCTAGGTGGTATGGCACGTCCCCCCGTTCTTCCCGGACCCCGGCCCTCGTGGCTGAAAATCAAAGTCCCCGCGGCCGAAGTGACCGCCGAGGTAGAGCGGCTGATGCGCTCCAAGAAGCTTGTAACAGTCTGCGAAGAGGCCCGTTGTCCCAATCAGCATGAATGCTGGGGCATTCATCGCACGGCCACCTTCATGTTGCTGGGGGAGACCTGCACGCGGCATTGTGGTTTTTGCAATATCGGCAAGGGCAAGCCCGGCGCGGTGGACCCCGGCGAGCCCCAGCGCGTGGCCGAGGCCGTAGCGACTCTGGGGCTGAAATTTGCGGTGGTGACCAGTGTTAATCGCGATGATTTGCCCGATGGCGGGGCCGATCATTTCGCCCAGACCATCCGATGGATCCGCACCCTGCTGCCGGAATGCGGTGTGGAAGTTCTGATCCCCGATTTTCAAGGCCGTCAGCCCGATTTGCTGACCGTGCTGACCGCCAAGCCCGATGTTCTGAATCACAACGTGGAGACAATTCCTCGCCTCTACAAGCGAGTGCGCCCCGATGCCAATTACGGCCAGAGCATGACCCTGCTTTCCCGCGCCGCCACCTGGCGCGATACCCACGCCCCGGATACCCGCATCAAGAGCGGCATCATGGTGGGCCTGGGCGAAACGCCCGAAGAAGTGCTGGATCTCATGAAGGACTGGCGGGCAAGTCGCGTGGATATTGCCACCCTGGGCCAGTATCTGCCGCCTTCGGAGCACCATTTGCCCCTGGTGCGTTTTGTGGCGCCCGAGGAGTTTGAGATGTACCGGCGTAAAGGCCAGGAAATGGGATTTCAGAAAGTGCAGTCCGCGCCGCTCGTGCGCAGCAGTTATCACGCGGCGGAGAGCTTTTCTGTGAGTTCCTGAAAAAACGAGTCCACGGATGAACACGGATAAAAGAATGAAAAAAAGGGGTTAGGGGGCTGCCGCAAGCGAATTAAAAGCTTGGCCTTCTCTACTTGAGGGGAAAAAACACCCATCCGTCTTTCGAGTTTTCTTTTGTATCCGTGTTCATCCGTGGACAATCTTTTTCCCTTGCCCCCCACAAAACCCCATCCCAGACTCGACCCATGCCGAAACTCGCCGTTATCCATCACCGCCACGAAGACTGGGTTGCCGCCCTCTCGGAAGCCGAACCCCGCCTGGAGATTCGCGGGTGGCATCCCAGGGACGCCATAGAGGCCGATTCGGCTTGGTTGGCGGATACCGAAGCTCTGTTTACTTGGCGGTTCCCCGAGGGCTTTCTGAAAAAAATGCCCAGATTGCGCTGGATTCAAAACAGCGGGGCAGGGGTCGATCATCTGGTGCAGCATCCCGAGATCGCACCGGAGATTCTGATCACGCGCGCCGATGGGCAGTTCGGGCTCTGGATGGCGCGCTATGTCTGTGGGCATTTGCTGGCGGAAGCGCAGCGGTTGGAGGAATGCTCAATCGCTCAACGACAAGCCCGCTGGGAGGGCAAATTGCTGCCCGAAGATTTGACGGGTCAATCCGCCTTGGTGGTGGGATTTGGGCGCATCGGTCGCCAGATCGGTCGAGCGCTGCGAGAGCTGGGCCTAGAGGTCCACGGCTTTGTGCGGAGTGGGCGCGCTGACGAGGAATTCCCCTTGCACGGCATCGCGGAACTTGCCCAGCATTTGCCCAAGGCGCGGCTGCTGGTGTTGTGTGCGCCTCTTACCGATGAAACGCGTGGCATGGTGGATGCACGGTTATTGGCCCATGGGCATGCGGGGCTGACCCTCATCAATGTGGGGCGAGGCGATCAGGTGGTGGTGCCCGATCTTCTGGAGGCCTTGGATTCGAATCATCTGGGCCATGCGGTGCTGGATGTGTTTTCCTCGGAGCCGCTGGCCGAGACTTCGCCCCTTTGGGCTCACCCGAAGGTGACAATTACGCCTCACCACAGTGGTCCCTCCACCCCCAAGGCCATGATTCCCGATTTGCTCGAAAACCTTCGGCGCTATGCAGAGGGCCTGTTGCCACGGGATCTGGTCGACCGTGGTCGGGGCTATTGAGCGTGGATCCACGCGTTCTGCTCGACCGCCCCTTTGCACCGGATTATCCCGGGGATGGGCCCTGGCTCGACCTAATTGTTCGCGAACTGCTCGTCATTCCCGCCCGGCCGGGATTCCACCGCTGTCCTCGCACCGAGGCCCTCCAACGCTTGAATGAGGCCTTGGCGGCGCATCCCCAGGCGGCTGATCTTGAAGCCCGCATTCGCGCATTCTGGTCCCATACCAGTGCGGTGCGATTACTCGCTGAAATGGGACTACCGGACAATTCCAGCCTCCCCCGCGAGGCCATGCAACGCCTGATGGATAAGGTCATTCCGCGCCTCGATCATGCGGCGGACCTCTACGCCTGGCTGGATCGCCTGGATGTGAGTGAAGAAGATGCCCAATGGCTAATGGACTTGCCTGCTTCCTTGGTGGAGCCTTGGCGGTCCCTAGTTGAACCGGAACCCCAGGCCTTGGGAGAAGCGGCGCTGCTGCTCGCCTATCGAGCCTCGGCCCTGGGATTGAGCCGGGATTTTCTGCGCATCTGGCCGAAGGGAAGGGATCTGGATTCGCCCTTTGCACTACTGCCACTTGCCATTCGAGAGGTGATTCAGGCACCTGACAATCCGGAATCCTTGGCGAGGCTCCTGGCTCAGCTGACAAGTTGCCGTGGCGCAGTGGCCGCGGCCCACGGACACCTCGATGAATCGGGTGTTTCCACCGATCTTGCGTTTCGGATGGATCTGCTGGGAACCAAGCTAGGTCGCATTCAAACGCTCCTGGATTATTACCGGGGGCAAAAACCTGGATTGCAACTGGCGGCCGAAATGGTGGAAGGCTCGGCCAAACAGCACCGCTTGCTGCCACTCCTGCAAGCCAGCCTGCGGCGACTGGCCCTCAAGGTGGTGGAGCATACGGGCCACACGGGCGAACACTACTTGGTGCGCGACAGCCGGGAATACTGGGTTATGGCTCGAGCTGCCGCCGGTGGCGGCGCACTCACGGCCTTCACAACGTTGCTGAAATTTATTCTGGGCGGGTTGGGGCTGGCGCCTGGGCTGTATGGATTGGCCGCCACCGCCAACTACGCGGGCAGTTTCATTACCATGCAGTTTCTCCATTTCTCTCTGGCCTCGAAGCAACCTGCCGCTACGGCCGCGGCTCTTAGCGCCACGTTGGAGCGTTCGGATGGTATGGAACAGGAGGTTGATCTCATTGCCACGATCACCCGAGGGCAGGTGGTGGCAACCCTGGGGAACTTGCTGCTGACGATTCCGGTGGCCCTGGCGGTGGACGGGTGTTGGCGGATGGCAACCGGGCATTCCTTCCTGCCTCTCGATAAGGCCACCCAGACGTTGGAAAGCCTGCATCCTCTTCGTTCCTGGACCCTGCTTTTTGCGGCCATAACCGGTGCGATTCTTTGGCTCAGTAGCTTGGCCGGGGGCTGGGCTTCCAATTGGAGCGCCTATCGGGGCCTGCCTGAAGCTGTTGCGCAGAGCCCCCGGTTTCATCGCCTGTTCGGAGTTCCGCGTGCTGCCGAGCTGGGCAAAGGGCTGGATACTCATTTCCCCGGAATTGTGGCCTGCTTAACGCTGGGGCTCTTGTTGGCATTTGTGCCCATGGCTTCTGACTTCGTGGGCCTATCCGTGGAAGTTCGTCACGTCACGTTGAGCGCGGCCTCCGCAGCCTTTGCTATGGGCAGTGGGATGGCCGCAGGAGCGGTTCCCTGGGTGGCTCTGCTCTGGGCCATGGCGGGTGTTCTGCTCATCGGCTTCCTGAATTTCAGCGTCTCTTTCGCTCTTTCCTTGCGCTTGGCCATTCAGGCCCGCAATCTCGCGCCGGGTGGGCGGCGCGAGCTTCTGAAGGCTCTTCTTAGGGCCTTTTTGCACAACCCTGGTCGCTTTTTGCTGCCCCCCCAAAAATCTTGAACGTGGAGGCCTTGCTATGAGGGCTGTTATCCAGCGGGTGAAGCGGGCTTCTGTGAAGGCCGGGGAGATGGAGGCCACCATTGGACCGGGTCTGATGGTGTTAGTTGGGCTAGAGGAGGGCGATACCGAAGCCACCTGCGAGTGGGCCGCCACCAAGATCGCCAGTTTGCGGGTGTTTGAAGATGGCGACGGCAAAATGAATCTAGGTCTTTCGGATATCGGTGGTGAAATCCTGGCCATCAGTCAGTTCACGCTGGCCGGTAGCATCGTCAAAGGTCGCCGACCCTCCTTTGATCGCGCCATGAACCCCGAGGCCGCGCGAATCTTGTTTCGGCACTTTCTTGAATTACTGAAAGTGCAGTATGCCCAGGTGAAATCCGGCTTTTTTCAGGAGCACATGGAAGTGGAACTGGTGAACGATGGGCCGGTGACGTTCATTCTGGAGCGCTGAGGCTCGCCCTAGAACAGCATCCGCGAATGCTTTTCGATATCCCGCACCACCTCATGAATGCCACGCACCTGAACGACCATGTGGATGAAATCCGAGGGCAGCAGGGCCTGGGGTCCATCGCTGAGGGCGCGGTCGGGCTGGCAATGGGTTTCCACCAGCAGGCCGTCGGCCCCGGCGGCTACGGCCGCGCGGGCGCAGGGAATTACGAGATCACGGCGACCCGCCGCATGGCTGGGATCGGCCATCACGGGCAGGTGCGTGAGAGCCTTGGCGGCGGGGATGACGCTGACATCGAGCGTATTGCGGGCGTGATCGGCCCAGGTGCGGATGCCGCGCTCGCACAAAATGACATTGCGATTGCCTTCGGACAGCACGTATTCGGCGGCAAAGAGCCACTCTTCCAACGTGGCGGCGGGGCCACGCTTGAGCAGGATGGGTTTTTCCGAGCGCCCCGCACGGCGCAGTAGGGCGAAATTCTGCATATTGCGAGCGCCGATCTGCACGAGATCCGCGACGCGTTCCACCTCCTCGAAGGTTTCCACCTCGGTAGCCTCGGTGACGATGCCCAAATCGAAGGTGTCACGGACTTCCTTTAGTAATTCCAGGGCTTCGGTGCCCAGGCCCTGAAAGGCATAGGGGCTGGTGCGAGGCTTATAGGCGCCCGCGCGCAGGAGCTTTACACCGGTTTCGGCCACATATCGGGCCACGGTAAAGAGCTGCTCGCGGCTTTCCACACCGCATGGGCCGCCCACAATCACCAATTCCTCGCCACCCACCTTCATACCGCGCACATCCACGATGGTTCGGCTGGCCACCACATCGGTTCCCGCCAACTTGTAGGGCGAAGTGATCGGCACCACCTTGGCCACACCGCCCATGGGCTCGAGGCGATCGGGCTTCAGGGCCTGCGAGGCGTGTGGAGCCAGAATGCTCAGGGCCATGGCGGTTTCCTGGGGGAAGGCCCGCACGCCGGCAGCCTCCAGGACTTCCAGCACCGCCTGAACCTGCTGCGGCGTGGCGCCGCGTTCCATGAGGATGAGCATCGGTTAACTCCTGGATCATGGTACGGCATGGCTGGAAAAGAATCGTGGCGATTGCACGAGCCGGGTTGGCCGCAATGTTTTAGGATGAGGGGCAAGAGGCCGCTCATGAAACGAGGCCGCTCATGAAACGTCTGCTCCTGATTTTCCCCTTGTTGGTTCTCGTAGCCTGTCAGCGGCCCGAGGTCGATGCATTCAGGCGCAACCCCGAGCCCATTCGGCTCACGTTTTCCGTTCCTGCTTCCGTTCCCGAAGGCGAGGACGTGGCTAAGGAATATGCCGCAGCGCTGCGGGCCCGCTTGGCCTCGCGCACCATGGTGGTGCCTGAAGGCGTAAAGGCCCCCGAGAATGCCGCCGAATTGCGCGTGACCATTACCGGTTGGCGAGCCCAGGGAGCCAAACCTTCTCCAGGGGCCGTGG
>JFJP01038935.1_pt1 | contig 22648 bp, 11 predicted proteins | sample 431651 | NCBI WGS metagenome assembly JFJP01 (sample SAMN02602958, study PRJNA72255) | Microbial mat metagenome, whole genome shotgun sequencing project. | biome: fresh water; feature: sink hole; material: water; isolation source: purple microbial (photo- and chemosynthetic) mats found in...
CACCTTGAAAGAAATTTGACGGTGGCATTTGCTGACTATCACCCGAAATTATTTTAATCTTACCCCGAAGTAATGCCGGAAACGTATCTTCAATGCGTAACTGACTGGCTTCGTCAAAAATAACAACATCAAAAAGTCCTTCTTTCAATGGAATTATCGAGCCACAAACACTTGGACTAACTAGCAATACAGGATAAAAGTTTGTAAATAAGTCGAAATCGCTGCGAATAATTTTACGCAACGAGTTTCGCTTTTCACCACGCGCCCCTCGCTTATTGAATAAACTAACCATGTTTATACCATGGTATTGTGCGGTTTTTATTGCACGATATTGTTTCTCTGCCCAATCATTTATAATGTTGTTTTTTTGACTAAATCTTAAATCTTTTTTGTGCTGAATAATCTCTTTAATTTTATCTTCATTTTTTGGTAGGTCTTTGTGCTCGTTTAAAGAAGCCAATAAAAATACCAACTTTCAAATTGTAAAATCCAATTTTCGCTTTTAATTTCAACTAATGAATTAATTACAATTTGCTGTAAATCACTCAGTTCTATAAAGTATTTTCTCCAATCATAATACTCTCTAAAAACGGTTATATTGTCATTTATTATCTGAAATTTAGAATGTAAGCTATCGACTAATAATACTCTTTGATTATAATTATTACAATTAGGTTGACTGTGAACAAAGGTTTCAGATTTATTAATTTCAGCAATTATTTTGTCAAATCTATCTTCAATACTTTCAATCTGAGACTTATTATCTACAAATTTCGAATGAATATTACTTGACCCGAAATTAGTCAAATACTCCAATTTGATTGCCTCAATACCCCTATACCAGTTTTTGGTTGTAGCTTTCAATTGTTCAATATTTTCAATACCTACTCCGAATGAACTTTGTTTCTTTGTTTCAATATAATTGTGGTCGAAGTATTTATATGTTTGCTGAACAGATTTAATTTGGTCAATTTTTTCAAGAAAAGTTAGTCTGTTAATTTTAATCGTCTTATACTTGTTCGAAATTACACTTAAAATGCTTATATAAGTCCTTATAAATGAGCTGTTTTTAAAAAATAAATCTCCATGTAGATTCTTACAATTTGAAACAAACGTTTCAAATCCCTCAATTTCTGATAATATTGAATTATGATATTCAGAATAATGATTATCTAACCATTTTTTATAATTATCAATGTTGTAAATTAATTCAGATTTTAGTGCAGTTAATTTTTCAGGATAGTACATCGCACTTTCCTCTAATTTTAATTGAATCGCTCTTGCACTTTCACTTTGAAATAAACTATCATTCAGTATATTAAGTGGATGATTTACGTCATTAATTTCAGAAAATAATTTCTGCGCTATTCTTATTTTTCCAACGAACTCCAATAACTCATTTTCATCTTTATGAAACTTAAACTGTTTATAATCAAGTTTGTGTTTAAGTTTTCCTTGTTCAATTTCCCGTTCATGTTTTAAAAACTCACCTACTAAGTTTGTCCATTTTTTACCATGAAAAATCTTTTTATCGAGCAGTTTATGTTGATGGTTGTATTCGATTACCGTGTTTTCGAGATTCTTAATAAGAAAATCGTAATTCGTTGTGTTGTAGTTGTTATTTGTAGTTAAGTTACTCAATCTGTCACGTACTGAATTAACAATGGCATCTCTATCCTTGTTAATGTCTTCAATCACAGCAGCCAGAGCTCCAATTTGTTCACTTTCTCTTTCCAGATTGTGTTTTATCACATCCAAAGCAGTTTTTTTTTCGCAAACTACCAAACATTTCAAGTTGTTTGCTAAAGCATTTGTAATCAATGCTGTTAATGTCTGACTTTTACCTGTGCCAGGAGGCCCTTGTATAATTTTGCGAGGCTTTGTATTGAGTGTCGACAGAATACCTTGTTGGCTTGGGTCAGTTTGAACTGCACTGTGAGCAGTGCCGGGAAATTGTTCAATAATTAGTTTATCGAACTGAAATTCATCATAGTTTTCAATTATTTTATCAATATCGCCAATAATGCTTTCTTTCTGTGCCCGAAACAAACCAAATACGCCACCAAAATAAATCCATGGCATATTGCTCGATGCTGAATCTATGGTAGCAGCTTCAGGGATATTCTTTACAGGTTCATTTAATTTGTTTAATAATTCCGATTTTTGCGCTTCGTTGGTGTTAGGGTTTAATGCTTTTAGAACTTTGTAACATTCTTCTATAAGTTCCTGTTTATCAATCACTGCATCTTCTAACAACTCTTCGTTTATTTGAGGAATCAGAATACTTTCGTCGGTTTTCAAATAAGATAAAAGCACTTCGTTTAAGCCTACCGAGTGAATTTCTTCATCCACCATTCTACCATTTGCATTACGCACTTTGTTGCGCAAAATCGACCATGTATTTACTTTGTTTGTAGCTTTTACAATTTCGAGCTGCCAAATAAACAATGGCGCTTTTATCAACTTTCGCGGGTCTTGTTTCGATGGTTTAATCAACAATGGATAGCCAAAACTAAAAGTCTTAATTCCATGTTCTTTGTAGTTGTCGTCGTTCTCGTAATTCAATGAATTAAAGCGCTTCGACAATACACTTAATCGCTTTTGTTCCTCTGCCGAAATCTCACTCAGATTAATACTGTCGAACGAAATTTTGAACTCAAAACAGGCTTTTGTAAACAACACCTTCAAAAATTCATTCGCATATTCCGGATTAATATAATTCAGGTTACCCAAATCCAATCTCGTTGCAAAACGCCCGGGTAATGCATTCAAATGAATTGATTTTGTAGTCCCGCCTTTTAATTTATCTCGTAATGCTTGTATAAAGTTTATGTCTATCATAGTTATTAGTTGGATTAGCCTTTAATCAGATTTTTTTTTTATATAGTTTTTATCCAGATAAGTATATTCATTAAATTCATTATCGTGCTACTCACTAAATAAGGTGCATCTCCTTTTGTAACCATCAAGTCAATGGTTGTTTTGTGTGAACCTTCCTGACAAATATCAACCACAAATTGTACACTTCGGCGTATGTGTATAGGTTTTGTATTGTCATTATAAATCGTTCGACTTCTGTCGTTCATACTTACTACACTTAATGGAAAAACTCTTTTCTTTTTACAAAACTCAAAAACGTCTTCCATAACTTTGCGTATCTGGTTAAAATAATCGGGATTGGCAAAATCTTCTTTCTCATATCCTAACAGAATTTTGACCACAGCACTTTCGTTTTTAACACCAATAAAGGCTGCGGAGCAAGTGGAAAGAACGTCTTTATATTTAGTCCGAATAATTGTTTCTTCATTTAGGTCGGCTGCTTTGCAGATATCTTCAAAAAGTTTTTTAATATCTTCTGGCTTATGTTTACTATAAAACTCTCCATAAGTTTCTTTAAACACATTGCTTCCAGTTAAATCTGTTTGACCCGAAAGAATAAAGCGTGGCAACAAAATACTTTTTCCTTCAAGCTGATCTAATTTACTCCAAACTTCGCTTAATCCTTTCAAATCCTCAGTACCAGAACTTGCTTCTTTTGCTTTGTAAAAACGGGCATCTAATAAAATAGCATCGTAGTAAACTTCTTTTCTATAAAATTTTTCAAGTTCTTCATTTCCTTCTTCAGCAGATTTAAAACCTTCTAATTTAATTGAAAAGTCATCGTAAGCTTTGTCAGCAATTTCTTGTAGTTCTGGAGAATCAAATTGATCATCCAGCCATAATACATTATATTTACTCATAAGTATCTTCTTTAGTGTTTAGAATTGGAAATTTAAACTGATATAACGTATTATAGTCTAATACGGAATCAGTTAGAAGTTGAAACTCTCCATTAAAATAGCTCACAATTCTATTAATGTCATAGCCACCTATTCCAGCCCCCGGATTTACTCCTGCTTTTTGGTATTTTTGAATGAATTTGTCTTTATCAAAATTTACAGGAAAGGGTACTCCATTGTTTGCTATATAAAGTTCCAGATAATTATTTTCGGCAGATAAATAAATATCCACTTTATTGTTCATTATATCATTGGTTTTAAAAGCATGGTTTTGAGCATTTGATAGCACATCATTCAACAAAACAGTAACCAACTCTTCGTTTGCCAGTATTTCCAATTGTTCTAAATCTTTGTTTTCATCAATAATATAACGGAGCGTAAATTTGTCAGTCGAATAGGAATTGCAAAAATTCTGTACTTGTTGTCCCAATATTATTTCAGTCAAGGCATATTCTTCAACGACTAATCCCTTTTCACCTTTTTCCAATAAAGTGTTTATCAACTTAAGACCATTGAATACCACCTCAAATTTATCCTGCAAGGTGCTTTGTCTTCGTTGGCTAATCACATCAGAAAGACTAATTTTCTCACCTTGATTATTTTTAATATAGTCATAAATGTATTCCAATGCTGTATTAATACCCGGAATGGGTTTTCCCAATGCGTGTTTCAACGAAGCAAACTCTTCATAGGTTTGTTGTTCAAACTTTTCTCTTAACTCCTTTAATTCCTTTTCTTTCTCACGTATTAATTGCGAGCGAGAATCATCCACTATCGCTTTTTGTTTTTCCATGGATGGAATCCGTATCTTACAACTTAAAAAGTTTTCGGTTGAAATAGAAGCAATAGCACTACCTGATGATAAAGAATCTAATTGTTCCTGAAAATAATCAGCATATAATTCATGAATCAAATAGGGAATAAGTACTTTCTTTTCATTAATTTCAAATGCTTCAATGTTCGAATTAATAAATATTGGATTATCTGCACTTTGGCTCACAAAATAAGTTGGCTTCTGTTTTAATGAAACCATTGATATTAAAAGTGCACTTTTGTTTAGTTTTATGACTTTTTTCCTTAGTAAAGAAATACCCAAATTGGAAAATGTCCTTACATAATCAGACACATCATTGGCTAAATTGCCAATTGATATATATCGTCCGATTGTTTCATTGTGATTGGTGTTTCTTTTTATTACTGTCAATAAATCCTTTAACTCCTTAATCTCAAATCCAACAGGTACTACTATTTCCTTTTTAAAGTAGAGATTGGGGTTGAGATTATAGCCATTTTTTCTAATATCTGTATGTGATATTGATTTTAAAATGTCAGAATCATGTTCATTGCTAATTTTAGCCAAAATTGTCTGAGTGTCCAAAAGTTTGCTATTGTTCTGCTGTATATAACAGTTTTCAGCATTTATAAATTTTACAACACCTCTTTTCTTCTTGTTTTTGTTAACAACAAGAATTGAAGTTGAAGTATTCGTTGAATTGAAAATACCTGCAGGTAGAGAAATGACCATATCAAGAAAATCATTTTCAACCATAGTTAATCTGGTTTCCAAACTGCTTCTAATACCTGAACTAAGAAATCCCCTTGGCACAACTACTATCATTTTGCCTTTAGCAGTAAGTGTATTAATACCTTTCAAAAGTACAAATTCTTCAATTGTACGAATTTGTATAAACTGATTCTGAATAGATCCTAATGGTATGGGGATATTCAATGCATTCAACTTCATTCCAAATGGTGGGGTAGATACAATTAAATCAAATTTTTGTGATTCATCTGGCCATTCCATTATTGAATTTCGGCATTCTACAACAGAGTTAGATGTCTTTCCGTATGCTAATAAACGTAACTCAGCAAGAGCATGTGTTGAAGCTGAAATTTCTTGTCCTAAATAAGAGGAATAATGTTTAAGAAAGATGGCATTCGATGCAACTCCCGCAAAAGGATTGAAAACTTTCATATCATCATTCCCATTTGCTAATTCACAGATAAGTTGACTTAATTCAGCTGTTTGCAAAAATTCAACACCGAATTTCCCCTGTGTTTTCGATGCTTGATAAAGTACAGAATCAAATATTTGTGAAAAATTTGCTTTTAAATCTATTTTGTCTATATCGAAAAGAGTATATGAGATTTGTTTGAATAGATAGTCATCAATCCCTGACAAATACGAGGTCATATCCCAAATTGTTTTACGGTATGATTCGTATGTATTTTCATCATATACGTTTTTACCGTATGGGACTATTGGTTCTTTAATTATGTTTCGGTTATTTAAAAAGTCGTTTGTAATAAGCCCATCTTTGTAAAGCGATAGCAACAGAAGTGTAACTTCTGCTTGTTCAATAATAGAATTAACTTTGCCACTCCTTTTAAGCAATTCAAAAATTGACCAAATCTTTGGCATTACAATATCTATTGAATCTCTAATCTCTATCTTCTCCATCTTATCTTTAAAAAATTAATTTGTTTTACGATACAAAGGTCAACTATTACTGTGCGCTGCACCTGCATTGTTTTAAACATAATTATTTAATGTCATTTGAATTCTATTTTTAACACGTTCCCGTAGTATCTCTGTGGAAATAATTTCTATACCTTCACCATAAGAAAGAATCAACGATTCAAGCTCATAATTCGGAATAAGTTCCAATTCAATTACAACAAAAGTATCGTTCTTCTCCTTTATCTTTTGTGAACCATGTATTGGTTTTGTTTGGATGTATGGATAAAGGATACTATTAATTTTTAATTGTATTTTTTCAAGCGTTGATGTTTTATCCACCGTTACACCTATTATATCCTCGAAGTATTCACTAAAATCAATTGAAGTATTGGATATGTATGCATGTTTACTTTCTTCAATGGCCACAATCCTGTCTAATGCAAGATTTGTTATTTGTCCGAATTCCTCGTTCAGTCCAAACACGAACCAACGGTTTTTATATTGCTTTAAATAGTATGGGTGAAAAACAATGGTTTGATTAGTTTCACGCTTAAAACTTCGATAACTTACATCAAGTACCTTTTTATACAAGATAGCATTATATAAAGGTGTAATGTATTCCAGTCCTTGTAGAAAATCGTTTTGTTCAAATTCAATAATCTGTTGATTGGTTTTCGACAGACCTAAACCAGAAACAAGTCGGGCAGAAATTTCATCTATCCATTCAAATTGTGGCATCCCTTTAAAACGTGAAAGTGTGAGTAAGGCTTCTTTGAGTTGGTTCTCTTCCGTTTCGTTTAATGGTTGGTTATTGATAGAAAAACTCATTTCTTCATACCGAAAATAAACCTTGTGACCGTCACGTACATGATTAAGTGGTATATTCCAGCCCTGCTCACTTTCCATAAATTTTATGTCATCCAATAGCTGTCTGCGCTTAACCCCATCTTCAATACCTGAGTATTCGTAAATGGCATCATTGCAAGCCTCAATCAAATCGTCGATATAGTAAGTTCTTCCAGGGTTTCGGAAGCACTTATCTAAAGTCTGATAACGTATGATTGCGTGTTTGTTGGTGGCCATTTAGAGTTAGATAAATTTCATAAAAAATTAAACTTCCAAGCAAGAGAATCTATTTCTTTTTTCACCCCGCAAATATAAACATATTATTTCACCTTTTTAAGCGCTTTGTAAATGTATTTTGTCTTTTTGAAAAGCCATTCCGCACCCGCTGCACGGTGAAATTTTCGAGTAGAGTTGTCGGATACAAAAACACAAACTACTCTTTATTTGAATTTTTCAATATTCCTTGTTTGGCGTTGAGTGCTGTAATGGCTTTCTCACCTGTTTTGGCTTCTAATTCCATTCGGGCATTTCGGGCAACTTCACCTCCTTGTTTTGCTACATCTGCGTGTTCGCCCATAGTTTCGGGGTTTGTTACTTCCGATATTCGCTTGGTTGAAAGTTCGGCTAACATGTTTAATACCAGTTCAGTATTGGTCATGTTATCACGTAGATTCTCCTTCTTTAAGCCTTTAAACTTTTTGTATTCTTTGGCAGTTTTGTCTGCCCATGTTTTGTAAATAATATCCGTAAGTGTTGCAAAATGCACACCTTCTTCCAATCCTCTCGATTTCCACTCGTCGGTTAATTCTTTTCGAATCTCAATGGTCTTAATCCGTTGATTTATCCAATTGTCGGAATAACCCAATCTCTTGTAATCCATCATCGCTTGGTTTATCGATATTTCAGGATCCTGCATTTGGTCTAAACGTTCTTTAGCAACCTGTGCAATCCATTGCTTAAATGGCTCAGCTTTAGGCGATGGTATTGACTGTATTAACCGAAAAAGTTGTTCGGTAGAGGCTACATCGGTTAGGTATTTTTTACCATCGGCAGCGAGCATTTTCAGTTGTCCGATTTTTTCGGACAACTGACTTCCTTCAGTTAAAAGTTTCTTTTTCAGGTCGTTCCAGTACTTACGGGGGCGTTCGGTCTCTGTTAAAACTTCAACCACATCAATTACTGAAAAGTACCACTCTTCGGTTTCGTCGTCCCACACCGTACGGACTTTTTTTTCTTCGAAAATCTGAATTTTATTTTGCATAAAGGTATTATTTCATCTGTATATATTTATTTTTTTTAAGGTCAGATGGAACTCACACATAAACATGCCCTTCCCGACACATCGGGACAAGTTGTGTGTCAAAGTTAGTTTGTCGTGTTCGTTTCAGGTTTTTATTTTTTTCTTTCACCCCGCAAATATAAACATAATAATTCACTTTTTTAAGCACTTTATAAATCTATTTTGTCTATTATTTCACTATTGGAAAGAAGGCAGTACCTCCGCATTTTTTTCAAGGGGCAGCTGGTACATTCCGATAAGTCGGAAGCCCCGCTATATATGTAGCAGTGGGTTGTAGTCAGGCGCATCAAAGGGTCGGAGACCCGTAATATGTTTTTCGGAAAGGCTGTATAAATATTGATATTGCGGGTCTCCGGCCCTTTTAAAATAGTTACTCTTAAAAGTATTTACGACCCACAAATATAAACATGATGTTTGTTTTTTTCAAACACCATATATGTCCTTTAATTCTAATTTTTTTATGCGCGATTCGATGGCGCCTTTTGTTCTGCCAAAATGTTTGGCCATGTCTTTTACGCTAATTCCTTCGCAATACATTACGGTCAACTCATCGTCGAGTTTAATAGTCCAGGGCATGTAGGCGTCTGCATGTTTCTTGCGAACATCCTCAACCGTATACGATTTATATGTATCGCTGGCAAGTTGGGCTAATTCAACCACTGATTGAGCCACTTTTTCGTCTGTGTTTTCTTTTAAAATATGAATTTTGGGCGTACATATAAAATTTTCTGGAAGCAGTTTTTCGGGGATATAAATGCTGTTTCGGGTGCGGGTGGCGGCCACATAAAGCAGGTTTATCTCTTCGTTTAGTTTTGCGGCATCCGAGCTGCTGTCAATAATTCCCTTTTCGGAGATAAAGTCGGGAACGAGTTGTACGGTGTCATATTCCATGCCCTTACACCGGTGTACGGTCGAAAATATTATCTCCGCTTTTTCTTTTTCATCCTTTTCAACGTGTTTTTGTTTCAATGTATTGATAATTTCGGGTATTTCATCACCATAATCTTTTACAATTTCAACCAACATGCCCAGTTGCCTATCTTCGGTTTTATCGATATATTCTTCCAACTCATCCATATCACGCATTGTTTTAATGAGTTTGTCTTTTATCAAATTGTGTTTCCCGTTGGAGAGGTTTAGCACATCGTAGAGCGATGTACCGTTGTCGGCATAAGTGTACGAGCTTATATTTCCCTCAAAATAAATTTGCTTAATATTTTCCTTTTCCGAAATGTATTCGATGGCTTTTAGGAGCAGGCCAAGGTTTGTTCGTGCCAAAATTGCTTTCACCTTGTTTTCGCTTGAATTTCCTACACCAATAATCTTTATGGCTTTTTGGTCGACATCTTCATTCAGATGCTTTTTCCATTTCAAAATATCCATGGCCAACAGTGCAATTTCGTTACAAAACCGGAAACTACGTGTGAGGTAAAAGGTTTTAAAGTCAGCCTTGGCAAGCGAATTTACGGCATATCGCCAGCCATAAATTTGCTGATGCGTGTCGCCAACAATTACTTTAACTGCATTTTGTCGAAAAAATACATCCAGCATGGCAGGCGATGCATCCTGTCCTTCGTCGAAAAGAATATAATCGTAGGGTAATTGTGGATTGCTTAGTTGAAATTTTTTTAGGTAGAAATCGTGTGTTATTTCTATTTCTGCTTTATCCATTTTAGCCAACAGTTGACGGGTTTTTAGCTCAATAGTTGGGTAATATTGCGTTACAAATTTGTCGGCTTTGGAGTCGGTAACCACTTCCAAATAGTTTAAATCTTGCACTTTCTGTGCATCACTATTACAAAAATAAGCTGCAAATCTGCTTACATGGTTGGCTATCATATATGCAGTTAACTTTTCGCCGGGCGCAATAATCCCCAGCAATTCTACAAGTTCGTAGGTTCTATAATCTTGTGAGCGCACATTGTAGTTGCTTCGTTGTACTATCCACCTATGAGCCAAGGAATGAGCTGTTTCTACTTTTACATTGTGTAAACCTTTGCTTGCGAACTTTTTTGAAGCGTCAATTTTTACCGATTTATTAAATGCCAAATACAATATTTTACTCTCAGCAGGGCGCGTACGAGCATATTCAATAATTGTTGTGGTTTTTCCCGAACCGGCTACGGCATTTATTTTGATATTACCAGTCGAATTAATTATATCAACCTGCTCCTGAGTTAGTTCCATAGTTGGTGTGATTGCTTAATACAACATTAATCTCAATAGGGTTGCTCTTCTGTTTCGAAAGTTTGTTCTTCGCCATGATACACAATGTCGATTATTTGGTCAATTTCCTTGCCAACAGGAATTCCTGTACCAGCATAATAATCCGGAATCAGAAAATTGCCAAATACATTGCAAGCAGCAATCGCGGGGTCGATAAATTGCAATATGGAAATTGTTGTGGGCTGCAACAAACTAAATCCCACATAATGCGGCTGACAATCGAACCATTCAATGGCCTCGCAGTTCAAATCATTGGCAATATAGGTCATTTCATTTCGTATAATATCGTGCTGCCAGGTTTCGAGCAGCTTACCTTCGTCAGGTAGTACCATAAAATATATTCGCAACATATTGTTTTTTTTACCTACACCCGTAAATACCCACTCTTCTTCGTTAGCATAATCATCATCACTACAAATATCTGCATGTAAAAACATTGTACATTCTCCGTAAGCAAATTTCGCCCACTCCTCTAATCCCACATCAGGATTTTCGACGTAAGTTTTCAGTATGTTGTACGACTGCACATCGCCGCGATGTGCTAAAATACCCAAAATTTTTTTCTTTAGCTGAATGTTTGATTGTGGGTCGTTCAATTGCAATCCAAATTGTTCAATTTCTGCTTCTGAAAACACCAACGAATCGTCGTCGTGACTGTTTTCAATGTAATCGATGTGGGTGTTCATAATGATATTAGCATTAAATATTAATTTTAAGCTCCAAAAGTAATGAAATTTGCTGGAAATATTAACTCAATATAGAATTACGGTTAATTACGGTGTTGTTAATTTTTAAGGTGCACATCTCACTGAATGCATTTCAGTCAGCCTCTTTTCTATTTTTCTATAGCGATCCTTTCTTTCAACCACCGTTCCAAATCAGTATTTTTATCAAGCCCTAAATGATTTTTTATACGTGTGCGACGAATATACATAGTGTTAAAACTCGAATAATCGAGCAAAATAATACTATTTCCAATATCAATACCTAAACAAATAAGGGCAATTACGTTCATATCAGAATCCGTTAGTTGTGGATATTGTTCTCTCAATTTCAATATCTTACCTTCAAAAAGTTCATTGGCTTCGTAGATATAAAATTGCCATTCTATATTTGTCAATACTGATTGCCTGGTAATATCGGATATAAACTCTTCTTTCCGTTCCGCCTTCGAGAAGTTTGTTTGTAATTTCTTAAACTGCAAGGTATTGTCTATTTTGTTTTCGAGATTGGAATGCAAAATTTTCAATTTTTTATCATTTTCAACTTGTTTTGTTTTTACTTCAAACTCCAATTGCTGCTTTTCAATTATCAATTCTGCTTGTCGCTTTTTATTAATATTGGTAATAAAGAGTAATATCAATAATATAGCTAGCACTAGTATACTCAAAAATGCAATCAAAATAATATTTTTTTGGTTTTTAATTTCCAATTTTGCCTTTTCACCCTCCTTTTTCGATAAATCGTATTGTTTATCAATGCGAACTAATTGTTCTTTAATGTTTTCCTTGTATATTTTTTCTCTAAGATTATAGGCATTTTCGAAAGAATGAAAAGCAGAGTCTTTGTTGTTTTCGTGTAAATAGACATACGATTTTGATAATTCAGAGATTAATACTCTATTTAAATCGTTGTTTTCAATAGATACTAATTTTTGGAAATATTTTGCCGAATCTGGCATACTTAGTTTAGCATACACATAAGTAAGAAGTGAAAATAATTCTTGTTGATTAATGTTTGAGGTTGAATATGATTTAAGTAAAGTGTTTTTTGCTTCGATTATATTATCTGAGATTAGTATTTTGCCTTTAAATGTGAGAATATTATTGTACAAGTCAATGCTTGAGTCTTTTAGTGCTAAATTTTGACAAATATCAGCTTCATTTAATATTACAGGAATTGGCTTTTCTTGTCGATACAAAATCTCAGCTTTAATCCTGTGGCAATAAGCAAGGTATTTTGTGTCTTTTAATAACTCAAACATCTCAATTGCGATATTGATATTCTTTTCGGATTCATTGTTATATTCATCAGCCAAAAATAAATTACTAATTCTATAATTTATTAATCCTTTAATTCTAATACTTTGTTTATCTGAATTTTTCATTGTTGATAGTAAATCATTGCCCTTTTTATAAGCATACATTGCTTTTTTTTCATCATAATTCAGTTCTGCTACACATCCCCATAAATAATAAGCAGTTCCACTATAAAGTTTTAAGTTTGTGTTATCATAATAATCAACTGCCACTTTTATTAAACTATCTGATTTTATATCTAAATACAGTTTAAACTGTGCATGAGTTAAGTTTAAACACCATGCAGCATAATCGGCTTTACTTAGTTTTTCTGGGTTTTTTATCGAATTAAGTAGTTTATTTGCACTATCAGGTAATGTATAAAGCATACTTTCCGCTTTCAGAATTGTAGTATTAGTGGTATAATTATGTTTACATCCTACCAATAGAAGTATCAATATAACTGAAATCAATATATTTTTTACTTGAAATGCCATTTTGTATAAAGAATAAATTGTTGAGATATTGCTAAATTGAAAAGTGTTGATATTAGTGCTTTTGAAAATGTGCATTGCTCAAATTAGCTGTTTTTTTTGACGAATTTGGTGGCTGTAAAGATAATATATTTTTAACAAATCACAAGTGTCAGAAAATCAAAAAGATACAGTTTTGCAAAACACTGCACTGTAAAGATATTTTTTTTGGAAAATAAAAAAAATCAATTTAACTTTGATAGCAAAATTACTAAAAGTTTTCAATACACTTTACTTCACATCAAAAATTCACTTTTATGAAACAATTATTTATTTCAGCATTATTTTTTATGGGTAGTATTATTATTGTTGTTGGCCAAGTAATAATTATTCATCCACCTATAATTCATATTGGAGATCAACAATCTATTTCAAATTTTACTTCATCAATTTTTTCAGCTAAAAAGTCAACTGTTATTTCAAAATCATCAACTGCTTACTATCCGGTTTCTGCTTATCTCGACGATGATGCATTAATAGTAACATTTACTGAATCAGTCGGTCTTGCAAACGTAATGGTTTACGATGCAAATAATCAATTGGTTGATATGGTAACTGTAGATACAAGTATCGATTTTGAAGCTGTATTAGCTACAAACACTTGGGCTTCGGGAAGCTATAAATTGGTTATTACTTATAGCTCAACTACTTTACAAGGTATCTTCGATTTTTGATATAATTTTTAATAATAGCGACGCAGATGAAATAAACTGTGTCGCTTTTTATCTCATTAAAAATAATAATATTATGCAAACTGTACGCTTTCAAAATACAAATACTCCACTTTATGCAAAATTCAATGTAAAAAAGGGAATTATCTCAGCCGCTTATTCCATAGCTTTGTTCGATAAAAACGGTCAAGACATAATTTTTTACCATAAGGGTAAAAATAATTCTCCTATTTCGGAAAGTTTAATAGAGTTACCAACTCCGGTTTCGTCGAATCACGAACGTTTCGTGCGCTGTATAACCGATTTTAAAGGTATGGATACTGCTCAGAATAAAACATACCATATAAGCCTTGAAATCTATCAAGGCAACAGTTTGTTGGGAACAGTTGAACAAGAAGGGGAATTGTCGTATAATCAAAAGTGTTTGATGTTTTTTAGCAAATTGATGGAGGTATAATAATTTTTGTTGAGATTTACATATAATCTGTACTTGTCAACTATCTGATGGTTAATTAGTTTCTAATCTTTTTTTTGTTTACACCCACACTACAACTTATATGGTGTATGTATCAAGTGTGGAAATACCTAAACCTTCACACTCTGTAAACGATATTGAATTTAGGTTCATGACGTTTACAGAGTTTCTTATAATTTAATTTTCAAAAATACGATATTTAAACGTTTTCTGAACCTCCTAACTTTGATTGATGAAGCAACTAACTCTGACAATATTATAATTGTTGGGGTTAGTTGTGATTTTTTGATGCTTATTTGGTTTATAATAAGGTTTTATGGTATAATCATTAAAATAATTATTATTTTTGCATTTCTTTTTCAAATTTACCTCTTGCAACTAATTAATTCACAACTATAATTCTTAGTTTCTTACGCATTTAAAATATCAATATGGAAAAGACTTGTAAAGCCTTCGTTTTTATTATCTTGTTTGCTTCTATGGCATTCGGTTCACTTAAAGCACAATACGCTGTTTTTGCCGGCCATAATAAATCTGTTGCCTTGGGCAGTATAATACAATTAAATGCCTTATCTATCGACGAAGGTGTGTGGGACACAATTCCAGGCATGAATGCATTTAAATTTTGGGATATTTGCTATGCCAACGACACAACCATTTTTGCATTAGAATCGAAAGGTAACTTATTGAAATCTACCGATAGCGGCAAAACATGGACGTCTAAAATTATAAGTAGCACGATACCTATTCGGGAAATTGCATTTTACGATCAGTTGAATGGAGTTGCTTGCGGCAATAATTCTGTCATTTTAAGAACCGAAGATGGTGGCGAAACATGGCAAAAAACTTTTGAGGGTGGAAATTTTAGATTTTCAAAATTAAAATATATTAGTAAAAACACCATTTTAGCGATTGATTTGTTTAACATCGCTCGCTCCTACGATGGTGGAAAGACCTGGACTTTATTCGAAAATTCATTGTCATTTTACTCCATAAACGACATTGCCGAAAGTCCATCGGGAGTTTTGTTGGCAGTGTCGGAAAAACGCAAAATAGCTACTTTAACTAACTATCTGGCTGATTCATTGTCTATTTTAACAGTCAATATGCCGTTAATTTCGGCAGCTTTTGTTCGAGACGAAATGGCTTTTCCTAATATTCAATATTTTACTGTCGATAGCGTTTACGAAGAAATTAAATTGGAAAATGGAAAGGTACAAAAAACAAATGGAGTACAATTATTTTCGATGAGACTAATTTCGATTAAATTTATTTCTGATAATGTTGGATATATTATTGGAAATGAATCGACTAATGGTTATATCTTAAAAACAGAAGACGGAGGCTTTAGTTGGAAAATTGACAAAAAGTTTAAAGATAGATTAATTACTGGTATGGATATTTACAATTCAAAAGTCAGTGTCTGTGGCTCAAATTTTATGGCTACTTACTCGAGCGAAAGCAACGAAAACGATACTTATAGTTGGTCGCCAAGTAGTGGTTTATCCAATTCGCAACTAAAAAATCCGATTGCAACGATGAATCAACCAACCGAATTTACCGTTACACGGACGCATGGGTCAATTGTTTCAACTTCAAAAGTGTATATTGATATAGAACCTCTTAAAATACTGAGTGTTGGCAATAATGCTATTGGCTGCACTGGTTCAGTGCCACTCGAGCATGTACGGACAAATTATAATGGAGCTTTGCCTTTAAGTTATAAATGGTCGCCATCTACGGGTTTAAACTTCGACAATATTCCAAATCCTATTTTTACTGATAATCAGGTTGTGGCTTATAATGGTGATGTTACAACCTACACTTTAACTGTAACAGTTCCGAATGGTGAATCGGTTTCGAAAGAAGTTTCGATAGCTCGTAATCCGCTGAAAATCAATATTGGACCAGCTTTAAACTTTATCTGTGGTGTTTCAACACTTGGTAATCGTTTAGGTCCGGTTTATTCGAATTATACTGGCACGCAAGCATTGAATTATAGATGGTATTCTGTAGGAAGTCCAGCTCTTGCAAATGAACCTAATCCGACTATTCCTGTTCCAACAAAAGAAATAACTTATACTTTAGAGCTTTCGACCGCTGAAGGATGTTTTCAAAAAACGACAACAAAAGTAACCGTTACGCAGCCTTCGGTCTATGCTGGTTTGGATAAAACAATCAATTGTGGAAATTCAGTTTTGTTAGATCAGCCATCAACCAATATTTCGAATTCGGGCACGCTTACTTATAAATGGACGCCTGCAACAGGATTAAGTTCCGATACCATTGCTCAACCAATAGCTTCGCCAAAAGTTACAACAACTTACACATTAACGATTACTTCGTCGGCAGGCTGTTCGGCAACCGATGCTGTAATTGTTACTGTAAATCCACTTACCGTAAATGCTGGTGCTGATAAGCTGACAGCATGCTCTACGCCTGTGCAACTAGGGCCTGTAAGTTCGAATTATTCAGGGACGGGAGTTGTAAAATACAAATGGACGCCAGCCGAAGGATTAAGCAACGATACCATAGCAAACCCAACAGCTACAATTAATTCGACCACAGAGTATACACTGACAATTACAAACGAAAATGGCTGCACGGCAAGCGATATAGTAAAAATAAATATTTCAGCCATCGATAAACCAAAAATTGATTTTGTAAGTGTATCGTCGGCAACCAAAAATGTAATTAACTGGACAAGAATCACGAATCAAAATGTTAGTGCTTATCGAATTTATCGCGAAACAAATGTGGTAGACACTTACATTAAAATCGGTGATTTAACCGATAATTCTGCTAACTTTTTTGTTGATACACTGTCATCGCCCAATGTGCAATCGAATAGTTACAAATTGGCTGTTGTTGATGTGTGTGGAAATGAATCGCCACTTAGCAACCAGCACAAAACAATGCATTTATCTATAAATCAGGGTATAAATGGAACTTGGAATCTGATTTGGGAGCAATACCTGGGTTTTACAGTTTCCACTTATAATATTTACAGAGGAACAACTCAAACTGACATACGTCAGATTGGCTCTTTATCGGGTAATAACAGTCAATTTACCGATTTTACAGCACCATCGGGTTTTGTATATTATCAAATCGAAGCAGTAAGTAGTTCTCCGGCTGGAATTCCTGCATACGGAAAATCACTTGTTTCACGCAGTGAGAAGGGTAGCAGTATTACTTCGCGTTCCAATTTAGCCACAAATAAAAGTGACGTGGATGGAATATTTCAATTAAAAGATCTGTCTTCGGCATTGTCGGTTTATCCAAATCCGGCATCGGATAAATTCAATTTAGTTTTAAATTTTCCATTAACTCAAAAAACAATTGTGAAGATATTCGATGTGGCTGGAACACAAATTAAATCCGAGCTTATTCTATCTAACAATCAGACTATCAACACTGATATTTTCCCCAGTGGCATTTATTTGATTGTTGTTGAATCGGATGCTTTTGTTGCAAAACAAAAATTGGTAGTAACTAAAAATTATCAAAAACTTTAATTTTTCCGCCACATTCAAACTCTATGAAAAAACTGCAATTTATTTGCCTGTTATTATTCGTATTCAGTACAATTCAGGCTAAAGATTCAACCCAACTTAAATTTCGTTTTGCCAAAGAAGCTTCCAGATTTTTAGCTGTTGAAAAAGGACATACTAAGGCACCAAAAGCAAGAAGTAGTTTTACCTCTGTCGAAAAAATAATTCACGTAACTTCCGCCGGAAGTTTAGCTGCTCTATTATCGGATTCGGAAAAAAACAGCATCACCAACCTTACTATTACTGGTAATATTGATGCACGTGATTTTATAACCTTACGCGATAGTATGCCCGTTTTGACTGCAATTGACATGGGTGCATCCAACATTGTGTATTATTTTGGAAGTGTAGAAAAATATGGTTATCAAACTGAATATTTAGCCAATCAAATACCCGAAAGTGCATTCAGCGTTATGGGCGAAGAACCTGGAGACTATTTATCTATCCTTACTTCGGTCATACTACCATCTTCGACAAAATCCATTGGTGAAATGGCATTTTCTTTTTGTAATGCTATGACTTCCATTTCTATTTCGTCGAAAATTACAAAAATTGGAATGTTTGCTTTTGTTGGTTGTGGTGCAAAAATTAATGTAGACAACGCAAATCTAATTTATTCAAGTATCGATGGAGTACTTTTCGACAAACTAAAAAACACCTTGATACAATGCCCACAATCTGCTATTGGTCATTTTGTAATACCTACAAGTGTGAAAACACTAGAATCGTATAGCTTTTGTTTTAGCGATAATTTGGAATCAGTTAGTATTCCTTCATCAGTTAAATCGATAGGCGATTATGCTTTTACAGCTTGCAGTGCAGCTATTTATGTTGACGCAAACAATTCCAATTATTCGAGCCATGAAAGTCTGCTGTTCAATAAATTACAGACTAAACTTATACAATGTGGCACTTCCAAAATAGGGAATTATCTCATACCATCAACCGTTGATACTATTGGTGATAATGCATTTTATAATTGCAAATTGCTAACCGCTGTTTCGCTTCCTGCCTCCATTGCTGCTATCAGCGATTTGGCTTTTTATAATTGCACCGGATTAACTTCGATTACTGTAAACGGTTTGCCAGTGCGGATAAGTTCAAATAATGGCGTTTTCGATAATGTCGATAAAAATAACTGTGTTTTAAATGTGCCGTTCGGAACAAAACAACTTTATCAATATGCCGAAGGTTGGAATGATTTTACTAATATTGTTGAGAATGAAACTGGTTTTGCGCTTGCAACTAACAAAAGCTTACTTTCCTACTTGGCTGGTAGTAAAGCCAAAATTGCAATAGCTTCGAATAAAGCATGGACAGTAAGTTCGAATCAAAGTTGGCTACAGGCAAGTCCTGCAAATGGACTCGGCAACGATACAATTGTTCTTGTGGCTGATGCAAACTTAGTAACCGATAACCGCAATGCCATTGTTACCGTATCGGCCGAAGGGGTTCAATCTCAAACTATTACAGTTACTCAGGCAGGTTTTCCCAAAGCAGTAACTGTTGTGGCAGGAGGTTTGGCTACAAGTTTATCGGCATCGGAACTCAATTCTATCATTAATCTGAAGATTACCGGAACTATTGATGCGCGCGATTTTAAAACTATGCGTGATAATATGCCAGCATTGAGTTTTTTGGATATTAGCGAAGCTACAATTGCAGCATATATTGGAACATTAGGTACGACTGCCTGGATTACCAACTATGCAGCAAACAAAGTACCTGATTATGCATTTAATTTGGGCATGAGTTCACAACAATTTACGCTAACAGATGTAAAATTACCTACTTCGATTAATGCCATTGGCGAATACGCATTTTATTCGTGCGAAGCCTTAACCGAAATTGAAATCCCGAACTCGGTTACATTTATTGGGCGAGGAGGATTTGGCTCATGTAATAATTTAGCAAAAATAACATTGCCAAACAATCTTACTTCAATTGAAAATGAGGTATTTATGGGTTCTGCAATTACGGAAATTACACTACCTAACACTGTAATTTCAATTGGAGATAATGGTTTTGCCTATTGTAAAAATCTAAAAACCGTAGTTATTCCAAATTCAGCACAAACGCTTTATACAAATTCATTCCAGAGTTGTGAATCATTGCAAAACTTAACGATAGGTAATTCGGTAAAAAATATTCGAAATTCAGCCTTCATGGATTGTAAAAGTTTAAAAAGTGTAATAATACCTAATTCGGTTACAAATATCGACGGATCTGCTTTTGGGGATTGTACCAGTTTAGAATCGGTTACACTATCTGATTCGTTGACAGCAATCAACTATGGCTGTTTTCAAGGTTGTGTAAAATTGAACAATATTATTATTCCCCAATCCATAACAAGAATTGATTACAATGCCTTCTCGGGGTGTAAAAGTCTCACTGACATTCAAATTCCAGAAGCGGTAACAATTATCAGTGGTTCCGCATTTAGTTACTGTAGTGGTTTAAAATCAATTTTTGTTACCAATGAAATACCGATAGACTTATCTTCATCTTATGGTGTTTTTGAGGGAGTGAACAAGCAAGAATGTATACTAAATATACCTTTTGATACTAAATCGGCTTATTCTACTGCTATTCAATGGAAAGATTTTGTGAATATTGTTGAAAACAGCCACGGTTTAAGTCTGAGTGCAAATGTTGTAAAGCTATCGGTAAACGAAGGAAGCAAAGCAGCCATAGCAGTTAAATCCAACAACGACTGGACAGTTAGCAATTTGCAAGCTTGGCTAAGTGTAAGTCCGCTAAACGGGAATGGAAACGACACAATACGATTCACGGCGCAAGAAAACCTACTTACTGTACAACGAACAGCAATAGTTACGGTTACATCGGGCAATATATCGAAAAAAATAACCGTAACACAAGCTGCCTCACCCAAACTGATAGCCATTACCGAAGGTAAATTAGCCACAGCACTAACAACTGAAGAGTTAAAAACAATTACCAACCTTACTATTACAGGTAAAATGGATGCGCGCGATTATAAAACCCTACGCGATAGTATGCCAAAATTAGAGGTGCTGGATATTAGCAATACTGAAATAGTTGCATACACCGGAAGCGAGGGTACTTATGGTAATTATTATTACACTTACCCTGCCAACGAAATACCACAATATGCTTTTTATAAATCGAATACTTATTCACCAACAAAAACATTATATTCGGTAATTTTACCAAATACCGCTAAATCAATTGGATATTCGGCATTTCAATTATGTGCCGGACTTAATGAAATCACCGTTCCCAACGCTGTAACTTCCATTGGAAGTTATGCTTTTAGTCAATGTTCGGGACTTAAAACTATTTCACTGTCAAGCAAACTTACAAAAATAAGTTACCATGCCTTTGACGGTTGTACTGGAATTACCGATTTGGTTTTACCCGATTCATTAGTAACTGTGGAAAATGATGCGTTTGTAAATTGTACTAATCTCAAAAACGTAACATTCGGGGCATCATTAAAATCAGTAGGTTATAATATGTTCCAAAATTGTACTTCATTGTCAAACGTAGTGTTTTCAAACGCATTAAAAGCTATTGGTAGCGGAGCTTTTAGCAAAACCGGGTTTACAGTGTTAACGCTTCCGGAAACTATTACCATGCTTGATAGTTATGCGTTTTCAAGTTGTTCTAAATTAGAGGAAATAAATCTACCATATTCATTAACCAGCATCGAATCTTATGCATTTGGAAGTTGTATAAAATTAAAAAAGGTTTTATTTGGCAATTCGTTAATCAATATTGGTTCTGGTGCATTTGCCAATTGTACAAGCCTTACAAACATTGATATTCCAGAGTCGGTAAATGTGATTGAATCCTCTGCATTTAATGGATGTACTGAATTACTTTCAATAACAGTAAACGCTTTAATTCCGGTAGATTTATCAAACAAATCATCCGTTTTTTTAGGTGTCGACAAAACTTTATGCTCTTTAAATGTTCCTTTTCAATCGAAAAAGTTGTATGCAGTTGCCAATCAATGGAAAGATTTTACGAATATTATCGAAAACCCAAACCAGTTAGAATTATCCATAAGAGCGGCTCGCATTTCATATAAAGCTGGCAGTAGTGCCGATTTCACGCTGACTTCGAATACCAACTGGACAGCCACATCGAACCAATCGTGGCTTACTATAAGTTCCGAATCGGGTAATGGAAGTGCAACACTTACACTTACTGCCACCGAAAATACTAATCTTACAACTCGCGAAGCCATTGTTAAAGTGTTGGTAGCTGGAGTGCCCGAAAAAACAATTAAAGCAATAGAAATTACAGCTGGAACATTGTCCACAAGTCTCACATCTACAGAGCTTAATTTGGTTTCGAACTTAATATTAACCGGAACTATTGATGCACGCGACTTTAAAACCATGCGCGACAATATGCCAATGCTTGCCGATGTAGACTTGAGTGCTACAACAATTTTAGCTTATTCGGGCACAGGAGGAACATCGGGATATTATACCTACAGCTATCCGGCTGCCACTATCCCGACTTATGCCTTATCGTATAATGGTACCGGAAAACAAAGTCTGGTGTCGATTAGCTTGCCAGCCTCAACTGTAACAATTGCACAAAATGCTTTTCAGAAGTGTTCGGGATTAATCAGTATAACACTATCTAAAAAGTTGACTGCGATTAGCGATTATGCTTTTCAATATTGTACAGGTTTGACAAAAATTTCATTGCCAAATTCATTGCTTACTTTAGGCAGTAACTCTTTTTCGGAATGCAGTTCACTTTCGATGATAAATTTAGGCGATTCGC
>JFJP01020371.1_pt1 | contig 22642 bp, 17 predicted proteins | sample 431651 | NCBI WGS metagenome assembly JFJP01 (sample SAMN02602958, study PRJNA72255) | Microbial mat metagenome, whole genome shotgun sequencing project. | biome: fresh water; feature: sink hole; material: water; isolation source: purple microbial (photo- and chemosynthetic) mats found in...
CTGCCCGGCACCAGCGCGGTCCGCCTGATCGGGCGCTGGTCGGACGGCCGCACCGTCGAGGCCGACCTGCCGCGCGTGACCATCACCGGCAGCCCGCCCTGCCGCGATGCGAAAGCCTTCGTGCTGCGCGGCCCGCTCAGCACGGTCCTGAAGCTTCCGCCGGGCATGCTGCGCGCGGCCAATCTGCTCGAAGCCGTCGTCCTCGTCCCCGATGGCGCGCCCGCCGACCTGGCGGTCAGCCCGGTCGCCATCGACCACTTCGACCGCTGGTTCCAGCCAGTGGTGGCGCAGGCGCTGCGGCCCGGCGTCAACCGCCTGCGCTTCGCCATCGACGAGCACGCCGCGCTGACCGGCGGCTGGAACGCCGGCACCCTGGCCCAGCTCGAGCGCACCGCCCTGGCCTTCACCACCGCCGCCAACGGTCCGCAGCGCCTGACCCTCGGTGAGGCGCAGGCGCAGGCGTTGGCCACCGCCGCCGCCGCGCCGCAGACCGGGCTGTACGCGCTCGCCTGCTCGGCGCCGGAGGGCGCAACCGGCGAACGCTGGAGCCTGTCGCTGCTGCCCCGGCCGTTCCCAAGCAACCCGTACGATCCCGACGAATTCCGTCTCGACCTCGCCGTCACCACACCCGAGGGCGACCGGCTGCTGCTACCCGGCTTCTACGCCGAGGACGAGCGCTCCGAGGATCGCGGCGACCGCGAGCGCCTGCGCCCGCTCGGCACCGGTCGTTTCCACGTCCGCTACCGGCCGCGCACTCCCGGCCTGCACCGTTTGAGCCTGCAGGCGACTTGGCGCGACGGCAGCAGCCGGCGCTGCGACCTGCCGGCGCTGCGGGTCGGGGGAGCGTCGTGGGATGGCTACGTCCGCGTCGATCGCAACGACCCGCGCTTCTTCGCCGTCGCCGGTCGCTTCTTCTGGGCGCTCGGCCCCAACCTGCGCTCGGTGTGGGACCTGCGTTCGCGCGAGCGCATGCGCACCCGCCTGACCCCCGATCGCGGCAGCCTGGCCTATCGCGCCTACCTGCGCCGCTTCGCCGCCGCCGGCGTCAACGCGTGCGAAATCTGGATGAGCGCGTGGAACCTGGCGCTGGAATGGCGCGCCGACTGGCCGGGCTACGACGGCGTCGGCCGCTACAGCCAGGAGAACGCCTGGCGCCTCGACCGCATCCTCGATGCCGCCTGGGCCGAGGGCGTGCGCATCAACCTGGTGATCAACAACCACGGCCAGGCCTCTGACAAGACCGACGCCGAATGGGCCAACAACCCGTACAACCGCTTCGCTGGTGGCCGCCTCGACGACCCGGCCCGGCTGTTCGACGACGCCTGGGCTCGGCGCGGCCAGGACAACCTGCGCCGGTATCTCATCGCGCGCTACGCCGACCATCCGGCCGTGCTCGGCTGGAAGCTGTGGACCGAGATGAACCTGACCAAGGGCCGCGAACTGCTGCTGCCATGGCACGAGCAGGCGGTACGGCGCTGGCACGAGCTCGACGCCTACGGCCATCCGGTCGCCTCGCACTGGAGCGGCGACTACCGCAGCCCGCGCGAGGAGGTCGCCAGCCTGCTCGACTACATCTGCATCGATGCCTACCACGACGACAAGCCGGAGAACCCCTACCGCCTGGTCCACCGCCTGCTGCGCGACAGCACCCTGGCCGGCAACGGTCTGGCCCGCCTCGGCCGACCGGTGCTGGTCACCGAGTACGGCGGCAACTGGTCGGGCACGCGCAACGACGCGCTGATGCAGGTCGATCACGCTGGTGGCGCCTGGGTCGCCTTCGTCAGCGGCCATGCCGGGGCGCCGATGCTGTGGTGGTTCGAGTGGATCGACCAGGGCGGACGTTTCGCGCCCTACGACGCCATCCGCCGCTTCACCGCCAACGAGGACCTGCGTGATCAGGGCCGCGCCGCCGAGTTGCGCGTCGAACAGCCGGGCGGGCTGTGGGCGGCGGCCTGGCGCACCTCCACCCGCCTCTACGGCTACGCCATCGACGAGCGCTGGGCCGACGACGGAACCAGCGTGCGGCCGGTCGAAGCGACGTTCACCCTCGGCGCGTGGCCGGCCGGGGCGCTCACCTGCGAGTGGTGGGATGCCGACACCGGCAGCGTCATCGAGCGCCAGCGGATCAACCATGCCGGCGGGACGCTGCGGTTGCAGTCGCCGGTCTTCCGCCGGCACGTGGCGTGGAAGCTGCTGCCATGAGGCCGGCCGTGCTGCTGCTCCTGGCCGCGTTGACCGCCGCCGCCGAGACGGCCTGCGAGCTCGACGCGTGGCCGGCGATCATCGGCGCCGATGAGGCGCACCGCCTCGCCTTCCGTCTGGTGGCCGCCGCCGAGGGCACGGCGCAGATCGCCTGGGACGAGGCCGACGGCCAGCCCTTCCGGGTCCCCGCCGGAACCAGCTCCGGCCTGCTGCCGCTGCCGCGCGGCCTCGGCCTGCACCGTGGCGAGGCCCGCGTGGATGGAGCCGTCATGGCGCTCGCCGTGCGCTTGGCCGACGCCGCCGGGCCCTGGCCGATCACCGGCCTGCGCCACGGCCTGCCGGTCGATGCCGCCGGCGTGCCGGTGGTGCTGGTCGACCGCCGCCGCTCGCCCAACGACGCCCGCCGCGAGCGCCTCGCGGGCGCCGCGCTGCCGCGTCCGGCCGGCCGCGCGCTGCTCGTCGGCGATCCGCTGACCACGCCGGACGGCTCGCCATGGCGTGGTCTGTCCGCCGACCTGCGCCCGGCGGTCGATGCGCGCTATCCGCAGCACGCCGCGCTGGTCGCCCTCAGCGCCATCGCCCAGCCGCGCACGATCATGTGGTGCCCGGGCAACGCAGCCTTGTTCGCCGGCACCACGGCCGAGGAGGCGCGCCTGTTCTCCGCCCTCGCCCACCGCTGCACCGCCCTGGCGATCGCCCCGCGCCTGGTCCTCGCGCTGCCGCCCTGGCCGGTGGCGGCGGTCTGGCGCGAGGCTGCCGAGCGCCGCCGTCAGCAGCTCGCCGACTCCGCCCAGGCCGCCGGCTGGACGCTGCTCGACCTCGCCGCCAGCGCCGGCGAAGCGCCGGCGGCGAACCGCATGGTCGCCGGTCTGTATGCTGAATATCCGGTCGGTGACGCCCAGCTGCGCGTGAGCGCGGCGCTGCGCGACGAACTGGCGCGCTGAGGCGGACTCAGGGTTTGGGAGCGACCGGGACGGCGGCTTCGGCTGGATGCGGCGGCCGCTGGGTCTTGAGCGACAGCGGCTGGTCGAGAATCGCCATCATACGTTTAATGTCGATCGGGGGGAAGCCCGCCTTCTCCAGCATCTCCCGCCCAGCTGCGCGCAGTTGGGCATCGCCCTTGCTGTACGACATCCAGAATGGCCATTCAAAATCCGTCCAGCCCAGCCAGCGGGTCTCGTAGTACGGCCGGACATGGTGGTACCAGTCGGCTCGCACAGCCTCGTAGGCGGACAAGGCCACAGCATAGGCGTTCTGGCGGTCCGCCGATGCCGGCTCGCGGTCCGGCCCACGCACAACCTTCTCGCTGCCATCGGCCTGCGCCACGACATGGCGGACCAATTCGCCATGCGGTGGTTCCGGACGTCCGGCCAGCTCGGGCTTGGCACCGACGCTCTGGGAATAGACGCCGGCAAAGAAGGGGGCGATCCACGCGACATAGGTGCGGCCTCGTGCCCGCACCTCGTCGGCGAACTCCTGGCCGGGGTCCGGGTCGAGGGTGCCCTTGAACGGGCTCAGGCCCGGCGACCGCGCCGCGCGGCACTTCAGGGCAAGATCGAGTTCGAGCAGGGCGCGGGTCTCGGTCGCCAGCGGATGGGAGAAGAAGCGCTCGATCAGCCGGGAGGCGGCTTGCGGCGCCTTGCCATCTGAGACATCGAGCCGGCCGACAAGCTCACCGGCCAGAGCCAGCGCGTTCGGATCGCGCTGATTCTCCCAACGCTGCAGACTCTGCACCAGCAACGGAACGGCCTTGGCGATCGGCAGTTCGCTCGGGGAGTCTGCCAGGGCCCGTTTCCACGCCGTGGGGTCCTGGTTGAGCAGACGCTGGGCGAGGGCGTCCTCGGCGGCATAACGCGAGCCGGCCGTAGGCGTGCCCTCACCGGCACCTAGCGCGGCGACGAGGAGCCCGCCGAGCAGGCACGAGCGGATCATGGAGTCGTGCCGGACGTGGAACTTGCCGCCTGGCCAACCGGACGCGTCGCCTGCTGACCGGACTTCGTCACCGTGCCTGTTCCGGCCGCGTCGAAGTTGAACACCTGGTTGGCCGTGGCGTTGCCCGCGAAGGGAATCCAGGCGCCGACGTTGACGCGGTAGGTCAGCGGGATGGCCCAGGTGAAACCGCCGGCCTTCCACGCCGGAGTGTACGGCTCGACTTCAAGATAGGCTGCGTCCGGTTCGTCCAAGGTGTTCGATGTCGACACCTTGATCGGCTTCAATGCGCCGGCGCCAGCATCATGGCTCGGTGCTGCGAAGTCGCCAGAGGCACCGAAACAGCCACTCGTGGCACTGGCGCCGACGACGGATTCCTGAATCCAGGTATGACCGAAATTGACATCCATGGGGTGGATCTCCACCGGCTTGATGTCCATGCCGACGGCAATGAGGCCGATGGCATATGACCTGCCGGTGGCACCAAGCGCCTTCTCTGAGGCAGGAGCAACGATCTTGAATTCCTTTGTGTAGGTGCCCCCACCAAAAGAGGCGGTGACCGTCGCTGTGCCCGCGGTGTCTGTGGCGGTCAGTGTGATGGATTTGCCACTTTGCCCGCCAGTCGGAGTGACTTGACCACTGACCGTCCAGGCCGCGTTGGTCAACGGCACAGTGAAGACGGTGAACACCTCGCCCACCCCGATGCTGCTCCTCGTCCTGTCGGCGTTGGCCGGTGCTGGCCATTCGGTTTCAGAGCGGATCCCCTTGGCCAGCTTACCCTTGGTGTCGAGATACCAGATGTCGTCCTTCTTTTCTCCCGTGGCGTCACCGGAGCCGCCGCCCAGCGACCGGATCGTGCCATCCACCCTTCCGCTATGCTGGCCATTGGCGTCAGGTTCGGCCTCGGCGTTGAACACATGGTCCGCAGCCTTGATCCAGCCGCCCATGACCGGCTTCGAGGTGAGGATGACATAGGTCGGCTTGGCCGTGACGACCAGGCGCATGTGGGCGTGGAAGGCCAGGGTGTTGTAGTCCACAGAGCCATTGCTCTTTGGTCCAACCGCCTTCGAACGTTCGACAACGGGTGGATCTGCCGCCATCAGTCCGGAGATGCATTGGAGGGCGGCTAGGATGGAAAGGATCTGTTTCATGGTGCGGCGATGTCCGGGTGTCGACTTCTGACATATGCTGCCCAGCTACGGGCGGAGGCGGCCTGCGGCGAATCGGGAAAGGCGTGCTCAAGCGCGACGGCGAGGCGCAGGCATTCGGCCGGGCGCAGGTCCGTGGTAATCATGACCATGCCAAGCATGGCGCGCGCGGCGATCGGGGTTCCTGGAAAATCTCGCACATCGGCCTGGAACAAGCCCAGCCGCTCGTCGAGTCGATCCACCGGCAACTCATCGATCAGCATGCGCCGGGCCCGTGGGATGACGGCCGTGCCGGCCGCGTTTTTCAGCAGTGCGTTGATCGCCGCCAACCGTTCGCCGTCGGGCATGCCGCCGCGGAAGAGCCGCACCGCAAGTTGGAGGAATTCAAGCCAGACCTGCTCGCTGCGGGAGGCCTTCCGACCGAGTTGGCGCTCGAGCCGGGCCACGGCCAGGGTCGCTTCGTCCCAGTTTTCGACCTCTATCCAGAACTCCGCCAGGATAAGCAGCCTGCGATGGTCGCCGGGGAACAAGTCTGCCTCATAATCCCGGGCAAACATCAGCCCCTTGGTGATGTCGTTGCGCATTCGGGAGATGGTGTTGACCTGCCCAGATCGGGCCGCCGCTCCCTGCTCGGGGTCGAGGTCGGCGGCCGCACCGACATCAGCCAGCGCGCCGACCTGGTCGCGGAGCAGCATCCGGCAGCAGGCCCGGCGCAGCAGGCAGAGTCCAAGACGCTCCTCGGTATAGCCCTGGAAGGAGGCCGGAGTGTCGAGCTGGGTCGCTTGGGGCTGGACCGTCGATGGGTTGCCGAAGGCGTCACGCACAACCCGGAGTGCACCGGCGGTGCGGGCCTGGCTCGCGGCCGGCGGAAGCCAAGCGGCAGGGGGTGGCAGACCTCGGACGGCGCCGAACCAGGCAATCGCCTTGTCGAGATGGACTGCTGCCTTCGCGACATCGGACGAAGAGTCCAGCTCGACCTCTGCCCAGAGGCGTAGGGCCTCGCCCTGGCATGGCCCGTCTCGGCCGGCAAGCACAGCCAAGGCCTTCGCCGCGGCAGGCAGTCTGTTGAGACGCCACAGACATTCCCCGCGATGGAGCTCCGCCAGGTGGGCGTACACCGCCGGTATGGGCTGCTCGATGAATCCGGGGTCGTCTGCTCCGGTGAGCAGCTCGAAAGGCCGACCCTCGGTGCGCTGCTGTTGTTCGAGAACCCTCTCGAAACCACTCAGCGCTTCGCTCCAGCGCCCAGCAAGACGATGGGCATTAGCCTCGCTCCACAGGAGGAATCCGGCACCATGGAGCTTCGCTTCGAGGTCGTGTGCGAGGGCGGCCTCGACGGCGTCGATACGCGGCCTCCAGCGAGCCTGGTCAGCGCCATAGGCACGGCTGTGATCGCGAGCCCGCCCGCACCACGCTTGGGCATCGGCCAAGCGGTGCGCTGCCCTGCTTGCTTCAGCCATCAGCACGGACGCCCGCGCCCGCGGGTCTGCCTCTGTCGAGCCGATGCTGTCGATATATGAAAGGGCCGCTTCAGCCAATCCGGCTCCGAGCATGCTTTCAGCTATATCCAGACGCACCGACGCACCGGCTGCGGTCGCGTCCAATCCAGCCAAGGCCGTACGCAGGGCGGCCGCCTGCTCTTCCCGGCTCTTGAGCTTTAGACAGCGAATGCGCCATTCGATCAACGTGGCCTGGATCGCACCGTCGGCCCCGGCGCCGGACAGGGCCTTGACGTGTTGCCGCGCCGCACCCGGGTCGTTCGCCGCCAGCAGGCGCAAGGCTTCCGCGTAATCATCAGCGGCTTGCGCCAGTCCAACGAGCAGCAGTAGCGCTGTGCATCCACGAAGCATTGCGGCACGGTTATGCGAATCTGTTCGGGTCAAGGCTGATCAGAGCGTGGGCGCCACGCGGGGCATCGCCCATCCGATCCGCCCGAAGCGGCGTCGGAGTCATGCTCGTCTGGTCAGCTCTTGGCCAGGAAGGCGTGGTGCACGGCGTGGAGCACGCCGCAGGCGGTCGGGTCGGCGAGCAACTGCGCGCGCGGGACCAGCACGGTGGCGATGTCCTCGCCGGCCTCCTGGGCGCTGGCGCCAGGCAGCGGCTCGACCCGGCAGGCGAAGCCGTGGGCCTGCGCCGAGGAGCGCGCCGGCTCGGGGAACAGCGCGCCCAGCGGGGTGAGCGCTCCGACCACGTGGTAGCCGGTCTCCTCGGCCAGCTCGCGCGCGGCGCACACCGCCGGGTCCTCGCCCGCTTCAAGGTTGCCGGCCGGCAGCTCGCGCACCACGCGGTCGCAGCCGCGACGGTACTGCTCGACCAGGACGACCTGGTCGTCGGGCGTGAGCGCGACGACGCAGACCCACGACGGCGCCTCGATGCGCCAGAACGGGTCGAGGACGTGGCCGCGGCCGGTCTGCACGCGCTCGCGATGCAGGGTGAACCACGGCGAGGCGACGACGCGTTCAGCGGAGAGCAGTTGCCAGGGCCGGATGGGCATCGCCGCACCATGCGGCGCGCCGCGGCTGGACAACCGCGACCTGTCATGCGGACAGAGCTGTCAGTGGCGCTGTCGAGCGCGGGCATCAGACTGCGCCGCCATGGTCGAACCGACGTCCAGCGCGCTCAGTCGTCTGCTCCCCGCCGTCCGTGGCCTCGCCCTGCTGGCGGTCGCGCTGGCCGGTGGCCAGCACGCCGGCGCCGCCCTGCTTGCCGCCGGCGGCACCGCCGCACCGCCCGCCGCCTGGGTGTGGGCCGCCGGCCACCTCGCTCTCGCACTCGCCAGCGTTCCGCTCGGCGCTTGGCTGCTCGGCCTGGCCTATCCGCTGCGCGGCCTGGAGGCCGCCAACGGCAACGACGCGGCGGTGCTGCAGGCGACGGCCCACCGCCTGGCCGCCGCCGCCGTCGCCGCCGCGGCGTGGGGCGGCTGCGATGCCCTGTCGCTCGGCGTGTCGGCCGCGTTCTGGGCCCTCGGCGTCGTCGCCGTGGCGCTGATCGCCGCCGGCCACCGCCTGCTCACGCGCTATCGCGACCACGAGGAGATCGCCGCCGGCAATGTCGCCGCCGCCATCGCCTCGGCCGGCCTGCACCTCGCCATCGCCGTGGTCGTGTCGCGCGCCATCCTCGGGCAGTTCACCAACTGGAGCGAGGCGCTGACCGGCTTCGCCATCGCCTTGGCCTATGTCCTGGCGCTGTGGCCGCTGCGCCAGCTGCTGCTCGCACGCGGCATCCTCGGGCTGACGCCACGGGCGATGGATACCGCAATCGCCGCCGAGCGCGATCTCGGCGTCGCCGCCAGCGAGGCGCTGTTCTATCTCGTCGTCGCTTTGGGTCTGACCGCATGGGCCTGAACGCCGAGGCGGTGATCGCCGACGGGCTGCTCGACGATCCGTGGCTGGAGGGGCGCCCGCGCCTCGACGACCAGCCGTGCGTGCTGCCGCGCGCCGAGGCCGGGGCGCTCGCCGAAGCCGCCTGCGCGGTCGCGGCGATGCTCGACGAGGTGGTCCAGGCCTTCGCCCGCGATGCCTCCATCGGCGTCGCACTGGGCATGGATCCGACGCTGGCGGCGATCGCGCAGATCGATGCGCCGCGCTGGCTGGTGCTCGCCCGCGCCGACGTCTTCCGCTGCACCGACCACGCCGACCCGCAGGTCTGCGAGCTGAACAGCGACACCCCGACCGGCCTCGCGGAATGCACCACCCTCGGCCGCCTCGGCGCCGCCGCGCGGCCCGACCTGATCGACCCATCGGCCGGGCTCGGCCGGCGCTGGCTCGACGCGCTCGCCGCCGGCTTCCCCGAGGACGGCCGCACCCCGGTGGTCGGCATCGTCGATCCGACGGAGTTCACCGAGGACCTCGGCCATATCCGCCTGATCACCCGCTGGCTGGAGGAGGCCGGCGCCGTGGTCGTGCGCGGTTCGCCGTTCAACCTGCACGCCTGCCCTGGCGGACGGGTCGGCATGTTCGGCCGCGCCTGCGATGTGCTGGTGCGCCACTACAAGACCGACTGGTGGGCCTCGCGTGGCGCCAGCAGCGTGTGGCGCGATGTGCCGGCGCCGGCCGACGCCGCGCCGCTGGCCGGACCGCTGCACCTCATCGCGGCGGCGCAGGAGGCCGGCACCGTGACGGTGGTCAATCCGTGGGGCGCGGCCGCCGCGCAGAGCAAGCGCGCCCTCGCCCTGCCATGGGAGCAGCCGTCGCTCTTCGACCCCGCGACCCTGGCGCTGGTTCAGCGCTTCCTGCCCGAGGGCCGCTTCCTCGAAAATCTCGACGCCGCGCGGCTGGAGCGCGAACGCGCCGACTGGGTGCTCAAGGGCGCCTGGGGCTGCGAGGGCGACGAGGTCCTGGTCGGCCGCGAAATGACCCCCGAGCTGTGGCGCGAATCGCTGCGCCAGGCGGTGCCCGGCCGCTGGCTGGCGCAGCGCGCCTTCACCCCGCGACGCGACGCCGCCGGGCGCCAGGCCAACCACGGCGTCTATCTCGTCGGCGGCCTGCCCAGCGGCCTCTACACCCGCCTGTCGGCCAAGGCCACCACCTGCGACGCCCTCGCCGTCCCGACCCTGATCGAACGATGAGCGACACCGCGATCCTCGCCGCCGCCTTCCACGACACGCCCGGCCTGCTCGCCGTGCGCCTGAGCCATCCGGCGCAGGGCGCGGTCGCCTTCGCCGTCACCCGGCGGCCGGACGCGGCGCGCGGCAAATCGTCTTCCAGCGGCTGCGGCGGCCTGATCGTCGCCGGCGTGGTCGTCGCCGTGGTGGTCTTCAGCAATTTCGGCAGCTGCAGCTCCGGCGGGGGCGACTCCGGACCGAAGCCGAAGATCAGCGCGATGCAATCCGCCGATGTCGCGGGACTGACCTCGTGGGCAGTCGAGGCGAGCGACCTCGGCGACGACCTCGCACCGAGTCGCACCGATCTGAAGCCCTGGGCGGTGCGCGCCCTGCTCGATGTCCCGCGCGAGCTGGCACGACGCGGACCAGCCACCGGCGGCTGGCTGGCACCGGCGTGCAGCCCGGAAGACCGCCTGGCCCGCGACCGCGCCTGGCGCCTGGCCAAGGCCTTCGCTGAAACCGGCCAGGCGGCAGATACGGCAGTGATCCTCGACCTGCCCGGTGCACAGGCCGTCGCCGCCGCCGCCGGGATGTCCGGGGTCTTCGATCCGGTGTTCACCAGCGACAGCCTGCCGCATCCTTCCGGAGTGGTGCCGTCGGCGCAGACCCTGGCAGCGGCGCTCTACTGGCGGCCGCAGTTCGCCGTGGCGCGCGGCTCCCGGGCCGCTGACGCCGGCCCCTGCTTCATCCTCGAAGGCGACCGCCTGGCGCCCTACGCCAACGAGCAGGACAGGTTCGACAACCGCACCCACGCGCGCCTGCCTGGGCCCGAGGCCCTGCGCGCCCTGGGCGTGCGGCGGGTGCTGTATGTGCGACCAAGCCGTGGCGTGGTTGCCGAGGCCGACGATCTCAACGAACTGTTCGCCGCCCTGCCCGCCGCCGGCATCGAGGTGCGCCATGTCGGACTCGACGCCGTCGAGCCAGAAGAGCCGGTCGAGCGCAGCGCCAACCACGCCAGCTCCTGGCTGTGGCTGCGCACCGGCTGGGGCCGCGGTTCCGGCCAGCCCGATCCCGATAGCGCCTACCGCGCCCAGCCGCGGGCGGTGATGGGCATGGCCGCGCTCGACGGCGGCGCTGCCCGGCGCAGCAGTCTGCTTGACGCCCTGGCCGCCCACCCGCCGCGCACCACCACGACGCGCAGCGGCGGTTCGTGGTTCCGCTCGTCCTCCTCGCATCACCACGGAAGCTGATCGTATGGGCAGCACCTTCTTCGGCGTCCAGGTCGCGATCAGCGCCCCGCCCGGGGCCGAACTGCGCGGACGGCTCGCCGCCTGCGTGCGCGATCTGCGCGAACGCGGCGACGTCGCGGCGCAGCGCGCCGCCTGGGGCCGCGCCGCCGCCGCCCTGCGCGACAGCGTGGACGGCGTCCGTCTGGGCAGCTGGGACCTCCTGCGCACCGGCGGCGAGGCCGCCTACGAGGAGTGGGCGACCGGCCTGGAGGCGATGGCGGAATGGCCGGCGGACGAATTCGGCGAGGGCGGCGATCTGCTGCTCGTCTCGATCATCGCCCTGGTGGCGCCCGGCTCGAACGCCGACCGCACGCTCGGCGACATCTGCGACGTGCCCGAACCGCTGTGGCATCGGCGCGCCACCTACCGCTCGCTGCTCACCGCCATGCCGCTGCTCAACCTGACCAACCTGCTCGGCAGCGGCCTGTACCTCGCGCCGCACCCGGACCAGCCGGGCTTCGCCATGGACGTGCTGCGCGGCGAAGGCTTCGAGTACCTCGACCCGGTGACCTAGCTGATCATTGCCGAATCATCGATGCATGAATCCTGGCCAGGGTTGAAGCTTTAGCAGTTACGTCTCCGCGCCTGCTTTCAGAACCCACGGAGATACGGAGAGCCACGGAGTGGAGACGGAGGCTAGCAGAAAACATGCGACTCCGTCTCTCCGTCCCTCTGTGGTATGCTGGAAAGCCGGCACGGAGGTGCCGTATATTGGGGATGGCCGTGTTTCGAAACTACATTGTTTCGGAAATCAGGTAACGGTCTACTAGGCCCAGGCTACTCGTCCCAGCGCAGCTGCCCGACCCATGATTCGAGCAACGGCCGGTTGGGCGAGAAGTGCGGATTGCGCAGGATGCCAGGCGTCAGCCGCGAGAGCGTGCGCGAGGCGAAGTCGCGGACCACGCCGGCCTTTTCCAGACGGTCGCGGTGCTTGCGGAAACTCTGCCGCCCGAACAGCTCGTCGTCGAGCTGCAGGCCGACGAACCAGCGGTAGAGCAGGTTGTATTCGAGCTCCTCCATCAGACGGCGCTCGCTCGGGATGCCGTACAACGCCGAGAGCAGCAGGGCGCGCAGGATCTCCTCGGGCGCGGCAGCCAGCTCCTTGCCGGCGGGATAGACCGCGTCGATGCGGTGGCGCATGTCGGCGATCGCTCCGGCGGTGGCCTCGCGGACCTTGCGCAGCGGGTGCGCCTTGGGCACGCGGTCCTCGGACTGGACCATGGCGAAGAGGGACGACTGCCGGGCGTCGGCGTTGCGCATCGCTGCATCCTCGGAGATGGCCACCGCTCGCAACCGCTGAACGAGCGACACCATTCCAGCCGTGCCCGACGATCCCCTGCTCGCCGAAGTCGCCGTCGACGTGCCCGGGCATGACGCCTTCACCTGGCGCGTACCCGAGGAGCTGGCCGCCAGCGCGACGCCTGGCGCCTGCGTGACGGTGCCGTTCGGACCACGCACCGTGCGCGGTTTCATCCTCGGCCTGGAGCGCCGGACGCCGGAGCCGGAGCTGGCCGGAAAGCTCAAGGATGTACTCGCGGTGCGTCCGCAGGTACGCGTGCCGCCGCATCTGCTGCGCCTGATCCGCTGGGGCGCGAAGTATTACCGCTGCTCGGTCGGCGAGTTCCTCGCCGGCTCGATCCCGGCGGCGGTGCGCGAGGGCAAGACGATCAAGGTCGAGCGCCGTCTGCGTCGCGTCGCCGGGTTCGCCGGCAAGCTGACGGCGCGGCAGCAGGCCGTGCTCGAGACGCTGCCCGACGAGCCGCTGACCTGGGTGGTGGCGATGGAGCGCTCGGGCGGTTCGCGCGCGATCCTCGCTAAGCTGGTCGAGGCCGGGGCGCTCGCCGAGCTGGTCGAGGACGCCGACGTGCTGGAGGTGCGGCTGCAGGCGACCGCCGAGCGCCATGCCCATACCGGCGAGCAGCAGGTCGCGATCGATGCGGTGGCCGCCGCGCTGGAGGCGCAGCGGCACGAGGCCTTCCTGCTCTACGGCGTCACCGGTTCGGGCAAGACGCTGGTCTATCTCGATCTCGCCGAGCGCGTCATCGCGGCCGGGCGGCAGGTACTGTTCCTGCTGCCCGAGATCGGGCTGACCCCGCAGCTGGCGGCGCGGGTGCGCGCGCGCATCGCGCGCACCGCGGTGTGGCACAGCGGCTTCACCGACGGCGAGCGCGCCGAGCTGTGGCGGGCGGTGGCGGCTGGCGAGTTCGACCTCGTGCTGGGGACGCGCTCGGCACTGTTCGCGCCGCTGCCGGCGCCCGGCCTGATCATCGTCGATGAGGAGCACGAGCACTCCTACAAGCAGGAGAGCGTGCCGCGCTACCACGCCCGCGATGCCGCGGTGGTCTACGCCAAGCAGCTCGCCATCCCGGTGATCCTGGGCAGCGCCACGCCTTCGCTCGAAAGCGTGCACAACGCCAAGCCGGTGGACGGCGCCAAGCCGCGCTACCGCGTGCTGACGCTGAAGAACCGCCCGCTCGGCGGCCAGCTGCCGACCCCGACCGTGGTCGACATGCGCCGAGAATACACCGAGGCGAAGAAGCGCGCCGAGCTCTCGCGCGCCCTCGTCGACGGTCTCGTTGCGACGGTGCGGCGGCGCGAGCAGGCGATCATCCTGCTCAACCGCCGCGGCTGGAGCCCGGTCGTCACCTGCACCGTCTGTGGGGTCACCTCGCAGTGCAAGAGCTGCGACATCTCGCTGACCTTCCATCGCGGCGCCGGCCGGCTGAAGTGCCACTACTGCGGCCACGAACAGGCCATGCCCAGCGTCTGCCCGGCCTGCCGCGGCGCCCTCACCACCACCGGCCTGGGCACCGAGCAGCTCGAACAGCTGGTGCGCCAGGCGGTGCCGGGCTGCCGCACTCTGCGCGCCGATGCCGACACCACCGGCGGACGCCAGGGCCATGCCAGACTGCTGCTCGCCTTCGCCAACCACGAGGCCGATGTCCTGGTCGGCACGCAGATGGTCGCCAAGGGCCTCGACTTCCCGCGCGTGACCCTGGTCGGCGTGCTACATGCCGACCGCTGCCTCAGCTCGCCCGACTTCCGCGCCGCCGAGCGCACCTACCAGCTGGTCGCCCAGGTCTCCGGTCGCGCCGGACGCGGCGAACGCCCCGGCACCGTGGTGGTCCAGGCCTTCGATCCCGAGGCCCTGCCGATCGCCTGCGCGGTGGAGGGTCGGCCGAAGCGTTTCTACGACAACGAGCTCGCCCTGCGCGCCGAGTACGGTTATCCGCCCGGCGCCGGCCTGGTGCGCGTGCTGTGGAGCGGTCCCGACGAGGCGGCGATGCGCGCTGCCGCCGAGGCCGATGGACAGCGCATCCTCGATATCGCCGCACCGCTCGGCGCCGTCGTGCTCGGCCCGACCCCGGCCGCCATCGCCTGGCTCAAGGGCCAGCACCGCTGGCACCTGCTGATCAAGGCGCCGAGCCGTGGCGCAGCGCAGACCCTGCTCGACAAGCTCGGGCCGCTCAAGCGCCACAGCGGCGTGGCGACGGTGATCGACGTCGATCCGGTGACCACCGGCTGAGGATCGCCTGGCGATTGTTGCCCGGTCCCCGGCGGGCTATGCTGGTCACCAGGAGACCCGCCATGACTCCTGATAATTCAGCCGTCCGCAAAGCCCAGACCGAACACGCGGTGCTGGTCAGGCAGGTGGAAACGGCCTTGGCCAAGGATCCGGCCTTCCAGGTCATGGCGGTCGACGGCCTGGCGTGGATCTGCCCCTACACCGGCCAGGCGGTGCAGACGCCCTTCGGCGGGCAGGAGGAAGCCAAAGCCTGGCTGATGCAGCACCAGCCGTGGAAGACGCGCAAGGTGATGCCGCCGGCCGAGGTCCAGCGCCAACGCTGGCGCCTGTGGCTGCGCGAACATCTCGAGGGCGACGGCCGGTTGCGCCTGTTCGGCGCCGACAACCGCTGGCTCAACCCGTTCACCGCGCACTGGGAGCGTCTGGATTTCAAACCCGGCGATCCGCCGGCCAGCTTCGTCGAGTGCGTCGCGACCCGCCTCGCCGCCTGCCGCGAAGCGCAGTCCGGCCAGATCCTCGCCCGCGACCGGCTCGACGCGGTGCTCTACGAGCGCAGCCAGGGCGGCTCGCAGATGCGTGCGGAGGCGGTGCCCGAAGCGCCGCGTCAGAGCACCGGAGCGGTGGCCAAGACCCGCCAGCCCGACGCCGTGCCACACCTGGCCGGCGACGAGGGCGCAGCCCTGCAACGCTCGGTCGAACGCATGCTGCCGGTGCTGCCGCAGGTCGCCGGGGTCGCCCTCGCCGTCCATCACGAACCGGCGCACGCCGGCGGCAACGATTTCTACGTCGCCGGCAAACTCGCGGACAGCCGGCTGTTCCTCGCCCTCGGCACGGTGCGCGGCAGCGGCACGCCCAACGCCCTGGCGGTGCCGGTCGCGCTGCGCGTCGCCATGGCGACGCTGCCCGAGACGCGCAGTCCGCTCGAGGTCCTGCGCCGCGTCGCCGCGACCATGCGGCAGATGCTGGCCGGCGGCCAGAGCGTGGGCATGCATGCGCTGATCTACGACCCCGGCACGCGCAACTGCCTGACCATCTGCGCCGGGCTGCCGACCGCCGTGCGTCTGAACCTGGCCCGCCGCGAGGTGCTGACGCGGATCGGCGAGGCCGGCCCGGCCCTGATCACCGTCGCCGAGGCCGACCTCGCGCACGAGGTCCGCGGCGTGCAGTTCACCTGCGAGCCCGGCGACACCATCGCGCTGTGGAGCGACGGGCTGCCGCAAGCGGCCGACCTGAGCCACCAGGCCTTCGGCGAGCCTCGCGCCATGGCGGTGCTGGTCGGTCAGGCCGGACTCATCCTCGACGATCTGCTCGCGGCGGTGGCGAACACCGCGCGCGATTGGACCCGCGACAGCTTCCGCCAGGACGTCACCATCCTCGGGCTGCGCGTGCTGCCCTGAGCGGGACGCGGCTCAGCTCTTCGGCGCGATCCCGGGCGGCAGCATCCAGGCGAGGTCGGCGGGGATCGGCGCGGTGAAGGTGCGCTCGCCGCCGGCGGGATGCGGAATGGTCAGGGTCCAGGCGTGCAGGGCGTGGCGGCGCAGGGCCGGCCGGCCCTCCTCGACATGCAGCGGCCAGGTGCGGCTGCGCCCGTAGAGCGGATCGGCGAGCACGGCGTGCCCGAGGTGCGCGAGGTGGACGCGGATCTGATGCGTGCGCCCGGTCACCGGCCGGCATTCCACCGCGCTCCAGCCGCTGCCGCGATGCAGCACGACGAAGGTGGTGCGCGCCTCCTTCGCGTCGGCCTCGCCAAGCGGACGTACGGCGCGGCGGCGGAAGTCCTTGGGGTGGCGGCCGATGGCGCCGTCGCAGGCCATCCAGTCGGCGCGCGGATGGCCGGCGCACAGCGCGAGATAGCGCTTGGCCACGCGGCGCTCGGCCCACGCCGCCTGGAGGAAGGCGAGGGCGGAAGCGGTGCGCGCGAGGCAGATGACCCCGCTGGTCTCGGCATCGAGGCGGTGGACCACGCCCGGGCGCCACGGCTCGCCGCCCGGCTCGCGGGCGTCGGGCCAGCGCCCGAGCACGGCGTTGACCAGGGTCCCGCGCAGATGGCCGATCGCCGGGTGCACCACCATGCCGGCCGGCTTGTCGATGATCACGAGGTGCTCGTCCTCGTGCAGCACGCTCAGCGGGATGTCCTCGGGCACCGCCTCCATCGGCTCGGCCTCGGGCACCTCCAGGGTCACCAGCTCGCCGCCGGTGAGAGTGCGCCCGGCGCGCGCGCTGCCGGGATGGACCGTGCACAGCCCCTCCTTGATCAGGCGCTGGACCAGCGAGCGGGTGCAGCCGGTCAGGGCCGAGGCCAGCCAGAGGTCGAGGCGCTGGCCGGAGGCCTCGCGAGGTACGGTCAGTTCGTGGAGCACCGCGGCATCCTCGCGGCGGTGCCTGCCTGTCCATCTGCCGGTTGCCCGAGGACCCGCCATGCCCAATACTGTCCGATGCGTGCCTCTCCGCCTGATTCTCTGCCTCCTCGCAACAGCGGCGCTGAGTGCCGCCGATGCGCTGCCCAACGTGCTCATCCTGATGAGCTATCACCGCGGCCAGCCGTGGGAGGACGGGGTCGCCGCCGGCCTGCTCGAGGCGCTGAGCGGGCGCGCCGAACCGGTCTTCGTGCACTTCGACCACAAGCGCTTCCCGCGGCTGTCGAACATCGCCGCCCGCTCCGAGGTCACCCTCATGACCGCCGCCGAGGCGCATCCCGCCGTCATCGTCGCGGTCGATGACATGGCCTGGAACCAGGCCGTGGCGCAACGCCAGCAGCTCGGGGCAAACACGCCTATCGTCTTCTGCGGGGTGAATTTCTGGGATCCGGCGCACCGCCCGGCCGGCACCACCGGTGTGGTCGAGGCCTTCGATCCCGCGGCCACGCTGCACCTGGCCCTGCAGATGCACGCGCAAGCGTGCCGCATCATCGTGCTGAACGACGGTACCGAGACCGGGCGGGGCAGCCGCGCCCGGCTCGACAGCGTGCTGCCGGCGGCGGCCGAGGGTCGCGAGGTGGTCCATCTCGGCACCGGCACCTACGCCGAGAGCGAGGCCGCCCTGGCGGCGCTCGATCCGCGCCGCGACATCGTCCTGATGCTCAACTGGAACCTCGATGCGCTCGGCGTCCCGCAGGGCCATGAGGCGGCGGTGCGCCGGGCCCGCGCGGCGTGTCCGGCACCGCTCTACGGCGTGTGGGACTTCCAGCTCGGCCAGGGTATCGTCGGCGGCAGCCTGCTCGACAGCCGGGTGCACGGTCGCGAGACCGGAGAGATGGTGCTGCGCATCCTCGACGGCGTCGCCGCTGACGCGATCGCGGTGCAGGATCGCCCGCGCACCCGCCCGGTGCTCGACGCTGCAGAGCTCGAGCGCTTTTCTATCCTGCCCGCGGAGGCTCCTGCCGGGATTGAAGTGCTCGGGCAAAAACCCTCGTTCTGGCACGAAAAGGCTGGCCTCATCACTACCTTCGTCATGGTCTTCGCGGCCCAGGCCGCAACCATCGCCGGCCTGCTCATCGCGATGGCCAGGCGGCGCCGGGCCGAGGCTGCCCGTCTGCTCGCGGAGACGCGCTTGCGTCAGGGCGGGCGCATGGATGCGGTCGGACAACTCGCCGCCGGTGTGGCCCACGACTTCAACAATGTACTCACCGCCATCCTCGGACACGCCGACCTGCTGGCACTGCGCCTGGAGCGCAGTTCGCCGCTGCGCTCGCATGTCGAGACCATCTCCGGTGCCGCGCAGCGCGCCGCCGGGACGGTGCGCAATCTGCTGATCTTCGCCCGTGGACGCAGCAGCCATTCCCGTTCGTGCGACATCAACCGCCTGGTCCAGGATGTCGTGGCTTTGCTCCAGCACGCCATCGATCGGCGTATCACTGTCGAGTGCCGGCTGGGCGCGATGGCCGGCGCGGCACGCATCGGCGCTGACGAGCTCCAGCAGGTGCTGATCAACCTGGCTTTGAATGCCCGCGACGCGATGCCCGAGGGCGGCCTACTGGAGATCGCCAGCGAGCGCCTGCAGCTGGATTCCGATGCCGCCCGCCTCGGTTTGGCGCCGGGCACCTATGTGCTGCTCACCGTCCGCGATACCGGCCAGGGCATCGCGCCCGAGCACCTCGAACGCATCTTCGATCCCTTCTTCACCACCAAGCCGCTGGGCAAGGGCACCGGTCTCGGCCTGTCTGTGGTACATGGCGCGGTGCATGCTGCGCATGGAGCAATCCGCGTTGAAAGCCGGCCCGGCGCCGGCACCGCGTTCCGCATCTGGCTGCCGGCCTCAGCCGGGGTGTCGAGCACCCAGATACCGGCGGCGGCGGCCATAGCGGGCATGAACATACTGCTGGTCGACGACGAGCCGGTAGTCCTGGCTGTGATCAGCGAACTGCTCCGCGCCTGCGACGTGGTGGTCCACGAATTCTCCGACCCGGTCGCCGCTGGCGCCTGGTTCGCAGCCCATAGCCGCGACGTCTCGCTTGCCCTGCTCGATGGCAACATGCCTGGCATGCCCGGTTGGCAGCTGGCGGTGCGCCTGCGCGAAGCACGGCCGGACCTGCGCATCGTCGCTCTTACCGGAGCCGCCACCGGCGAAGCGCGGACGGCGTGGCGTGATGCTGGAGTGCGTCGGATCCTGCAGAAACCGGTGACGCGCGAACAGCTCCAGGCGATGCTCGCCGAAGCGCGCAACGACGCCAACGACACTACGCCGAGGGTCTGACCGCTACTCCGCCAGCGGCCATGGCCCGCTTGATGTCATCGACGGTGTAGTCGCCGTAATGCACCATGCTGGCGACCAGCGCCGCCTCGGCACCACCACGCGTGACCGCGTCGATGCAGTGCTGCGGAGTTCCACCACCTCCGCTGGCGATCACCGGAATGCCGACCGCATCCGCGACCTGCCGGGTGATGTTGAGCTCATAGCCCTGGCGAACCCCGTCGGTGTCGATGGCGTTGAGGCAGATCTCACCAGCGCCGAGACGCTCGGCTTCACGGGCCCACGCCACCGCATCCTTGCCGGTGGGGGTACGTCCGCCGTCGATCACCACTTCGTAGCCCGACGGCAGGGCGCAGCAGGCGGTGCTGCGTTTGACATCCATCCCCAGCACGACGCACTGCGCCCCGAAGGCGCGGGCACCCTGGGTGAGCAACGATGGATCGCGTACGGCTGGCGAATTCAGGGAAACCTTCTCGGCCCCGGCGAGCAGCACGGCGCGCATCGCTTCGACGCTACGGATGCCGCCACCGACCGAAAAAGGGATGAATATGCGCTCGGCTACCCGACGCACCACCTCGACGAACAATCCCCGTTTTTCAGCCGATGCGGTGATATCGTAGAAAACCAGTTCATCAGCACCCTGGGCATCATAGCGGGCGGCGTACTCCACAGGATCGCCAAGATCGACGTTGCCCTGGAACTTGACGCCCTTGGTTACCTGGCCGTCCCGGACATCCAGACATACGATGACGCGTTTGCTGAGCACCGGCGCAGCAGAATCGCCAGGCTCAGGAATGGAAGGCGGGAGACCTGCCGAGGACCTATCTTCCTTTCCCGTCAGCATCCCCTCCACTGCTACCATGGCCCGCCGCCGGTCCTCTGCAGCGATCTCGCTTCCGTCATGGTTGCGCCATCGTCAACTCCTCACCACCGAAGCTGTGCTGCTCTTGGCCGTTGGTATGGAAGTCCTGCAGCGTTGGATAACCGGGCACGCAGATGTGCCCTGGTGGCTCAAGACGGTGGAGGTCATGGTGGTGAACGGCGGCCTCCTTGGAGGCCTCCTGCTCCTACTCACCTCGTGGTTGCGCGGTTCGCTGTCTGGCGCCACCCGCGCGGTCCAGGCTGTGCCGCTGCCTGCTCCTGTGCTGCTCATCCACCTTGCGGCGCTGGTAGGAATATTCCTACTGTATGCGTACATCTGGGATTTCTGGCCCACTCTTGCTCGCTGATCAACGCGCTCGTCCGCTCTCCTTGTGTCAGTACAGGTCTGTCTGATTGGTTCTTCTCCTCTCGTCGGATCCTGTGGATGGATGTGGATAGATATTTATCCTCGCTCATCCTGCTGTGGGCATGCGATGCCTTGGACCACCTATCGACACCCTTCCACGACCTCTCCGACAGGTGCAGGTTGCGCTCCAGCAAGAGCTTGTAGGGTTTTCCACCTGATCCACATACAGGATGGAGGAAGAGGAGGAGTTTCTCTAATCTATGGATACCCCTACCCTGCAGCTCCGCGCCGATCGTGCTCGCCTCCTGGCGGCGGTCGCAGCCGCTGACGCCGTCGTTCCAACGACCAGCACCAAACCGATCCAAACCCATCTCCTGCTCGAAGCCCGTGAAGGTCGGGTCGAAGTAACGGCCTCTGATTCCCAGGTCGGCATGCGCGCCGTAGTTTCAGGCATAGAAGTCGTGCAGGCTGGCGCTGTCGTCGTGCAATCACGTCAACTGGCCATGATTCTCAAGGAGTCCTCCTCGGCGACCGTCGAGATGCAGATCATCCCTACCGGTGATTCGGTCCAGCTGTCGGTGCGCTTGGCGGACGGCGACTACACCCTGCCGCTCATCCTCGGCGAGACCCTGCCACCGGTATCGTTCTTCCCGTCCGAGGCGAAGTCGCTGGCCCTCGCCGGCAAACGTTTTGAGCACATGCTCCGGCAGACCTCCTTCGCCATGGACAAGGACCGCAGCAGCCCGGTCCTCTCCGGTCTGCTTGTTACCATCGCGGCAGGCGAGCTGTGCCTTGCCGCCACCGATGGCAAGGTCCTCGCCGAAGCGGTTGAGAAGGACGCCAGCTTTGTCTCGCCAGAGGGGGAGACGTTCCAGGCGGTGCTGCCGTTCGGCACCGTCACGCACCTGGTGCGCATCCTCGGCAGCGGCCAGCCCGATCGAGTACACATCTCGTTCAACACGGCATCGAAGCTGGTTTTCGTGCGCCTGCGTCTCAGCGGGGACCTCACTGTCGACCTGACCAGCCGGCTGGTCGAGGGCAGCTTCCCGGCCTACCGCATGGCGATCAGTGGCAGCGCCACCAGCGTGGTAACGTTCGATACGCCGGCCCTGGCCAGCGCTGTGCGCCGCGTCTCACTGATGATCACGGCGGCCAACCGCGCCGTCGTCCTGCGCCTCGAGAAGGACAAGGCCATCCTTGAAAACCTCCCGGGCGTGGGTGGTAATGCGCGCATCCCGCTGGCCTGCCAGTACCCTGGCAACCCGGTGCGGCTGGGCGTCAACGCGGCGTATCTCAGCGACGTGCTGCGCATCTACGGCGGCGAGCGCCTCGCCGTCGAGCTCGGCCGCGGCCTGATCATGCGCGAACCGGGTGCGACCTACCTGGTGATGCCGATCAGCCTGCCATCATAGTCGTCCGGTCGTCCGGTCGTCCGGTCGTCCGGTCGTCCCGAAGGACGCCATGGCGGACACAGAAAACATCTGGAACAGCGGCGTAGACGTCGTCGAGCGGCTGCGCGAGGCCGGACACCAGGCCTGGCTGGTCGGCGGCTGCGTGCGCGACCGGCTGCTGCAGCGCCCGCTCAAGGACGCCGACGTCGCGAGCAGCGCCGAACCGCACGAAGTCGAAGCCCTCTTCCCGCGCACCATCTCAGTCGGCAAGGCCTTCGGCGTCATCAAGGTGCTGCCCGACGACCGGACGAGGGGCAATGACGTCGAAGTGGCCAGCCTGCGCGCCGATGACCGCTACGTCGATGGCCGCCGGCCGGTCGCCATCCGCCGAGGAACCCTGCAGGAGGACGCCGAACGGCGTGATCTGACGATCAACGCGCTGTACGCCGATCCAGACGGAACGATCACCGACCCGGTTGGCGGCCTGCCCGACCTGCATGCAGGCGTGTTGCGCGGCATCGGCGACCCGATGGCACGTTTGGCCGAGGACCGCCTGCGCGTGCTGCGCGTGCTGCGCTTCGCCGCGGTGCTCGGCTTTACCATCGAGGAGCGCACGGCGGCAGCGGTCGCCGCCACCGCGATAGACGGAGTGGCCCGCGAACGCGTGCTCGACGAGTTGACCAAGGCCTGCGCAGCC
>JFJP01001877.1_pt1 | contig 22639 bp, 24 predicted proteins | sample 431651 | NCBI WGS metagenome assembly JFJP01 (sample SAMN02602958, study PRJNA72255) | Microbial mat metagenome, whole genome shotgun sequencing project. | biome: fresh water; feature: sink hole; material: water; isolation source: purple microbial (photo- and chemosynthetic) mats found in...
TTGATGATGTCCTTGACGGTGATCAGTCCGCGCAACTCAAACGCGTCATTGACGACCAGCACGCGTTCAAGGCGATGCTTGTGGATCAGCGCCTTGCCTTCCTCGACTGTGGCACCTTCTTTCACCGTAACGAGCCGCTCACGCGGCGTCATGATGTTCCTAACGGGCTGATCGAGGTTCGTTTCGAAGCGCAGGTCTCGATTGGTCACGATACCGACAACTTGCTTGCCTTCAAGCACCGGAAATCCGGAAATCTTGTGCAATTGTGTCAGTTCAAGGACTTCGCGTACCGACATGGTCGGCGGAACAGTAATCGGATCTTTCAGAATGCCCGATTCGAAGCGCTTGACCTTGGCAACCTCGGCCGCCTGCATCTTCGGACTGAGATTCTTGTGCACAATTCCGATGCCCCCTTCCTGCGCCAAAGCAATGGCCAGACGAGCTTCGGTGACGGTATCCATGGCAGCGGAAACCAGCGGCATATTGAGGGTTATGTTGCGCGTAAAACGAGTACGCAGACTGACGTCACGCGGAAGGACAGAAGAGTGGGCGGGAACAAGGAGGACGTCGTCAAACGTTAGCGCCCTTTGAATTAAACGCATGGCCTATAATCCGAGGTTACAAGTCAGTATTATACAGTATGCTCTCTATTGTCAGGATGCCCATGAAACGCCTTGCCCTCACTGTCGCAGCCCTCCTCGCCGCCACTACTGTCAGCGCCCAGATCTATCAGTGGAAGGACGAAAACGGCAAAACCATCATTTCCGACAAGGCACCAGTCGGCAATGTTCGTCAGCAGAAAAAAATCGAGTCAGGCGCTCCGACTACAAGCGCTTCGCCCCAGAAAACAGCTGCGGACAAGGATCTGGAATTCCGCAAGCGCCAGAAAGAGGCTCAGGAAAGTTCTGAGAAAGCCAGCAAAGAGCAAACGGCATCATCCGACAAAAAAGAGAACTGTGATAAAGCCCGTAGCCATCTGCAAGTGCTTGAATCCGGCGAACGAATCTCCCTGCGTGACGACAAAGGCGAACGTTATTTCATGGACGACAAGCAGCGCGAACAGGAAATTGCCAAAACACGAGAAATGGTGCAGTCCAGTTGCAAGTAGGCTTGGGACCCCTTACTCGTTGTCCGCCTCGCCCGCGCCTTTTTTCATCACTTTGCCTTCAGCCGCACGTTGCTTGCGCACTTCTTTCGGATCAGCAATCAACGGCCGGTAGATCTCCACCCGGTCTTTGTCGCGCAATAACACATCGGGCTTGACCAGTTTGGCGAAGACGCCGAGCTTGTTCTTGGCCAAATCGATCTCTGGATACTTTTGCTGCACGCCTGAAGCCTCAATGGCCTGACGGACGGTGGCACCCACTGGCAACCGGACGGTGAAAATTTCCTGCTTCTGCGGCAACGGATAAACCACTTCGATACTGATCGTCTCAGACATTGGATGCTCCATAGACCTCGTCGGCGCGCTTTACGAAGGCATCGACAAAGGTGTTGGTAATCTGGCTGAAAACCGGGCCAATGATTTTTTCAAAGATTTTGCTGGAAAACTCGTAGGAAAGGTGGAACTCGATTTTGCAGGCATTTTCAGCCAGCGGCTTGAAACGCCATAAGCCTTCAAGTCGGCGAAACGGGCCATCAACCAGCCTGAGGCTCATCCGCAGTGGAATTTCCTTCTCGTTCTCGGTCGTGAAATGTGACTTGACGCTCAGATAACTGATATGCAGCGTGGCTACTGTCTTCTTTTCATCACGAAATTCAACCCGAGTCTGGCTGCACCAAGGCAAAAACCTAGGGTAATCCTCAACATGATCGACCAAAGCGAACATCTCCTCCGCCGAACGTTCGATCAATACCGATTTCTCAACCAAGGCCATATTCAGCCGCGCCCCTTGAATCCTGTAGAATCGTGCATTCTAGCATCTGCGCCATTACCTCTGAGAGCCTTACCATGAGCATCATCGCCAACAAGAAAGCCTTTCACGACTACTTCATCGAAGAAAAATTCGAGGCTGGCGTTTCGCTGCAAGGTTGGGAGGTCAAGGCAATCCGCGCTGGCCGGGCGAACATCAAGGAATCCTACGTGGTGGTCCGCAGTGGCGAGGTCTTCCTCTTCGGCATGCATATCACGCCGCTACCCGAAGCCTCAACCCATGTTAGCCCCGACCCGGTTCGCACGCGAAAACTGCTGCTGCATGCCAACCAAATCAGCAAATTGATTGGCCAGGTTGAGCGCGCAGGTTTTACCCTGATGCCGCTGGATCTGCACTATCAGCATGGTCGGATCAAAGTCGAAATCGGTCTTGCAAAAGGCAAGAAGCAGCACGACAAGCGTGAAGTCGAAAAAGAGCGTGACTGGGATCGCGAAAAGGCACGCATGATGCGCGTCAAAGTCTGATCGTCAGTATTTCTGGCGCTGACGAACCGTCTCAAACAAACACACCGCGACGGCAGCAGCCACGTTGAGTGACTCGGTTGCTCCCGGCATCGGAATACGAACACTCGATGGCGTCGACTCGGCCACTTCCGGACGCACTCCCTGCCCTTCGCTGCCAAACACCCAAGCAACCGGCCCTTTTAGATCGAGCGCGTAGACTGTGACAGGCGCTTCGAGTGCCGTCAGTACGGCCTGCCCACGATAGCCACTGAGGAAAGCCGGCAAGTCGCTACTTTCGTGGATATCCAGCATGAAATGCGCACCCATAGCCGCACGCAGGGTTTTTGGCGACCAGGCCTGAGCACAATCGGCCGATAGCAGTACTTGGCGAAAACCTGCGGCAGCCGCGCTGCGCAAGATCGATCCCAGGTTTCCTGGATCCTGAATGCCATCGAGCAAAACCGCATCAATTTCCTGGTTGAACCCATGTAAACTCCGGGGCTGCATGACGACGGCCATGATACCGCTCGGCGTTTCGACGATCGCCAGATCCTCAAACAGCATATCGGCCAGGACGCTGACCGACCTCCCGGCATGACCGCTTTCCAGATAACTCACGATTTCCCGCCGCTGTGCCCCGCTTTCGCTGACGACGATTTCTTCCGGCGAGCCGAACTGTTGAACATAACTCTCTATTAGATGCATGCCATCGAGCAAGATCTGACCGGTTTTGCGTCGTTCGCGACCACTCTGGCAGAGTTTCTTCAATGCCTTGAAGTGCGGATTTTCACGCGAAGCAATGTGTTTCATTTGCTGATCAATCGAGCCACTGGAGCATAGCTGCGCCGATGCACCAAACTCACGCCGTGTTCCTGCAAAGCGGCAAGGTGCAGTGCAGTTGGGTAACCCATATGACGATCAAAGCTGTACATCGGATACGCGACGTGGAGAAGCATCATGCCCGCATCGCGCACGGTTTTGGCCAAAATAGACGCTGCGGCAATGGAAGCAACCTTGCCATCCCCGCCGATAATCGCTTCAGCTGAACACGGCAAGTTTGGGCAACGATTACCATCAATAAGGGCGTGAGTCGGTGAAGTGCTAAGCAACTCTACCGCGCGTTGCATGGCCAGCAGACTGGCCTGCAGAATATTGATCTGATCGATTTCCTCGACGCTGGCCTCGGCAACGGCCCAAGCCAGCGCCTTGGCACGAATCTCGACAGCCAGCGCTTCTCGACGTTTGGCCGACAGCTTTTTGGAGTCATTCAACCCGGCGATGGGATTAGCCGGATCGAGAATAACGGCGGCTGCGACCACGGGGCCAGCCAGCGGGCCACGACCGGCTTCATCCACTCCACAAACCAGGCCTTCAGGCAGCAGTAGCATGAGCAATAGTGGGTGTGTGCGCTGACAAACTATCGAGAATCGCTGCAGCCGCTTTTTCGGCTGTGTTCTGCTTCAACTGCAAATGAATTCCGCGAAAGACTTCGCCGATGCGTGCGCAGGTCGTTTTGTCTGCATATAAGTTAAGCAATGCCTGAGCCAGGTTTTCGGGTGTCGCGTCGTCCTGTATGAACTCCGGCACCACAAACTTCCCGGCCAGGATGTTGGGCAAGCCGACATAGGGCAGATACCCCATGCGCCGCATCATGCGGTAGGAAAATGGAGCCATCTTATAGGCGATGGCCATCGGTCGCTTGAGCAGAGCGGCCTCCAGCGTCGCTGTACCACTGGCAACCAGCACCGCATCGGAGGCCATCATCGCCTCGTGCGCATGACCAAATAACATGCGGATCGGCAATTCTCGCGCGTCGCAGCGATAGAGCGCCGTTTCAAACAACAAGCGGGTTTCCCGTGTTGCCAGCGGAACAAGAAACAGGGCGTCCGGGAGCACTTTGTTGATTTCACGCGCCGTCAAAATGAAGGTATCGGCCATGTACTGCAGTTCGGATTGCCGACTCCCCGGCAGCAACGCAAAAACCGATTGCTGCAGTGGCAACCCAAGCAACTCACGCGCCTCATTCCGGCCATCGTCAACAGGCAGCATGTCGGCAAGTGGATGTCCCACATAGCTGACAGGAATTCCCTGCTCCTCGTATAGCTTCGGCTCGAAGGGAAACAGCGCCAGAACGCGCGACACGGCAGCACCAATCTTGTGAATGCGGTTCCCACGCCATGCCCAGATTGATGGGCTAACGTAATGAATACTCGGGATTCCTCGCGGTTTCAGCGCCTTTTCAAGCGCCAGATTGAAATCCGGCGCGTCGACACCGATGAATACGTCTGGCGGTTCAGCCAGCAAGCGACGTTTCACATCGCTACGAATGCCTGCGATTTCGCGATAATGCCTGAGCACCTCAACGTAACCGCGTACGGCAAGTTTTTCGAGCGGGTACCAAGCTTCAAAACCTTGTCCAAGCATCTTCGGGCCACCAATGCCATAAAACAAGGCGTTGGGGAGCTTCGCTTTGAGCGCCTGAATCAGGTGACTTGCCAGAAGATCTCCCGACGCTTCGCCCGCCACCATGGCAATGCGCACAGCCCCTGAAGTCATCGAATAATGCCGCGCTTGGATACCGCAAGAAAGTCAAGAATCGGTTGAATTTCAGGATGCGTCTTGACCTCTTCCTCAAGCTTGGCACGCGCCTCTTCAAGCATCAAACCGGACTTGTATAGCGTACGGTAGGCACGCTTCAGTGCCATCAAGGCGTCAGCAGAAAAACCACGACGCTTCAAACCTTCAGCATTGATCCCATAAGGACTTGCCGAATTGCCTGCAGCCATGACAAACGGGGGAATATCCTGTAACACCACGGTGCCCACGGCCGTCATGGTATGTGCGCCAATGCGACAGAACTGATGCACGCCGGTATAGCCACCCAGTATCGCCCAATCATCGACATGGACGTGCCCGGCAAGCTGTGAATTGTTGGCAAAAATTGTACGATTTCCCACCTGACAATCGTGCGCGATGTGCACGTAGGCCATGATCCAGTTATCGTCACCTATCCGGGTAACTCCAACATCCTGTGCCGTCCCCAGATTGAAAGTACAGAACTCTCTGATGGTGTTGCGATTACCAATTTCAAGGCGAGTCGGTTCCCCCGCATATTTTTTGTCCTGCGGAACCTCACCGATCGAGTTGAACTGGTAGATCCGGTTGTCGCAACCTATCCTGGTATGCCCGGAAATCACGACATGCGGACCGACCGAGGTGTTGTCGCCGATTTCCACATGTTCGCCAATAATCGAATAGGGGCCAACAGAAACACCGGAACCGATTTTGGCATCTGGATGAATGATTGCACTTTGATGGATCATCTCATTACCCACACTGTACTCAGACCACGTCGCGTTTTGCACACATCAATTCGGCTTCAGCGGCGACCTCGCCATCGACTCGTGCTTCCACCTTATATTTCCAGATCCCACGCATCTGGCGCATGATCTCGACGTGCAAATGGAGCTGATCGCCAGCTGTCACCGGTTTTTTGAATCGGGCATTATCAATCCCGACGAAGTAAAAAACCGAGTTCGCGTCAGGCTTTGAACCCATGGTCTTGAATGAGAGGATGCCAGCTGCCTGCGCCAGCGCCTCCATGATCAACACTCCAGGCATCACCGGATGATGCGGAAAATGACCAACAAAGAACGGCTCGTTGATCGTGATGTTCTTGTACGCATGAATTGATTTTCCCGGCTCACACTCAAGCACGCGATCCACCAGAAGGAAAGGATAACGGTGCGGAAGATGCTCTAATATTTCGTGAATATTCATTTCATTCAAGACGTTATCTCCATTTTTTCGAGCTGTTTCTCGAGCTTGGCAACCCGCTCGGCCAGCTTTGCCAATCGTTTGATTTGTGCAGCATTATGTAACCACTCTTCATGCTCTTCGAGCGGAAAAATACTGGTGTACTGCCCTGGCTTGCGCAGGCTCTTGGTGACCATCGTCCCTGCAGAAACATGCACATCGTCAGCAAGCTCGAGGTGACCAATGATCATCCCGGCACCACCAACGGTACAGCGACGCCCAATTTTTGTGCTGCCGGCAATACCGACACAACCCGCCATTGCAACGTGATCACCGATGACGACATTGTGGGCAATCTGAATCTGATTATCCAGCTTGACGCCATCGCCAATCACCGTGTCATCCAAGGCGCCTCGGTCAATCGACGTGTTTGCACCAATTTCCACATCGTCGCCGATAACGACGCGACCAATTTGCGGAATCTTGATCCAGCGCTCACCGTCCTTGGCAAAACCAAAGCCATCGCTGCCAACAACAGCTCCTGCCTGAATGACAGCACGCCGGCCAATCACGCAGTTGTGATAAATCACCGTATTTGGGTAAAGCAGCGAATCGTCACCGATGGAAACACCGTCGCCAATCACACAACCCGGATAGATTGTTACGTTCTCACCAAGCTTTACATCTGCGCCGACAACAACACGCTCGCCAATACTGACGGAGGCTGGAATTTCGGAGTTAACAACGGCAGACGGGTGAATACCCGGCGGCCGTTGTAATGCGGGATTGAGCAACGTCACAACCCGGGCATAGTAAGCATAGGGGTTTTGATGGACAATCCGGGGGAGAACCGTATCGCCAGCAAACTGTGGGGGGACGATAACGGCAGCCGCACGCGTGGCCTGCAATTGCTGCCGATATTTTGGACTGACGAGAAAAGCAATCTGCTCCGCTCTGGCCGAAGCCAAGCTACTCACCTGCGACACAATAACGGAACCATCACCCTCGAGCGAACCACCGAGGTGGTTGACTATTTCGTCGAGCCGCAGACCTTGTCTCTTCGTCACTCTGCCTACTTGCCTTCGGACAAGGCCTTGATGACTTTTTCCGTCACATCGAGTTTCGGGCTCACCCAGACAACATCCTGAAGGATCAGATCAAACTTCTCGGCTTCGGCAAGTTGCTTGATCGCCTTATTGGCCTTCTCGATGATTGCTGCATTCTCCTCGTTTTGACGGAGATTCAGGTCTTCACGGAATTCCCGTTGCTTGCGCTGGAACTCGCGTGACTGTTCATTCAGATCCTTCTCCTTGGCACGACGCTCGGATTCAGGCATGGTCACTGCATTTTTTTCCAACGAATCTTGCAAAGATTGCACCTGCTTCGCCATCTGCTGTAAATCCTGATCGCGCTTGGAGAACTCCGCCTCGATTTTTTTCGCAGCCTTAACCGCCGTCGGTGCATCGCGGAAAATGCGCTGGGTATTAACGTAGCCAATCTTCAATGGTTCAGATGCCGACGCATAAGACACTGGCAGCGAAGCCATCAACGCGACCAGCAACGTGGCAATTTTCGTGTTCAAGCTATCTCTCCTGAGTTAAAAGGTCTGTCCCATCTGGAACTGGAACCGCTGAAGTTTATCATTGTTTTGGTCGTTGAGCGGCTGGGCGAAACTGAATTTGAGCGGACCGAATGGGGAAATCCAGGTCGCAGCAACACCAACGGACATCCGAATTGCCCCGCCGTCGACCACGCTCGTAGAGCCGGAAGTATCGGAATAAACCTGCCCAGCATCAAAGAACGGTCCAACCCGAATTGATTTGTCAAGACCAAGACCGGGAATCGGCGTTGAAAGTTCAGCATTGAAGACGACGCGACGAGTTCCACCCAGTCTGACCGGGTCTCCTGAGGAAATGCTGTAAGGCCCTAAACTTGCGGTGTCGTAGCCACGAACAGATCCCGTTCCCCCTGCGTAAAAATTCTTGAAGAATGGAAGCTCCTGTCCACCAATCCCCTTGGCGTATCCGAGTTCACCGTTAAGCATCAGCACCATGTTCCGCGTTACCGAGAAAAACCGCTGGTGCTGATAGCTCAATTTGTAATACTTCAAATCTCCGCCGGGGCTCACTTCCAGACTTGCATGTTGGTATGAGCCACGCGTCGGAGCTAATACGCTGTCCTTGGTGTCATTCGACCAACCTGCCGTCACAGGAATAGAGATGTTGCTGCACTTGTTTTCCCCCCCACAAAACTTGTCACTGAAATCAATATATTGAACTGGCGTACTCGTATTTGATCGGTCAATTTCGACTTGTGTTTGATCGATGGCTAGGCCAAAACTGATCGACTGCTTTTCGGAAATAGGAACTCCAAAACGGATACCACCACCGCTTGACACAGTCTTATAGACATACCCCAGAGTCGTCGGATTCGATTTTCGGGTATAAATATCAAACCCTTGGCTGACGCCGTCGACCGTGAAGTAGGGATTGGTATAGCTGAGCCCGATGGCGCGGTTGATTTTTCCAGTATTGAGTTGCAAGGCTACATACTTACCACTGCCGAAAATATTCGACTGAGAAATCGACCCTGAAAGAATTACTCCTTCAGATTGCGAAAAACCTACGCCCGCCGAAATATTACCAGTGGATTTCTCCGCCACGCCAATATTGACGTCAATTTGGTCGGTTGTACCAGGCACCGGTGGCGTTTCAACGTTTACTTCACTGAAGTAATCAGTTTTATCTATTCGCTCTTTTGAAAGCTTCACGCGCTCGTCGTCGTACCAGGCACCTTCCATCTGCCGAACTTCCTGACGGATCACTTCATCACGCGTTTTTGTATTACCCGTGACATTAATCCGACGGACGTAAGCGCGCTTCCCCGGATCAACGAAAACGGTAAACGCAACCTGCCTTTTTTCCTTATCCACCTCGGGAGCCGCGTTGACATTGGCAAACGCATAGCCCTTCGCCGACAGTTTGTCGCTGATAGCCTTAGTACTATCATTCAAGCTTTCGCGCGAAAAAACGTCGCCCGGCTTGATCTTCATCGCCGTCCTGAATTCCTCTTCCGGCAGGATCAACTCTCCGGCGAGTTTGACCGATGACACAAGATAACGCTCCCCTTCCGAAACGCTCACCGTGATGTAAATATCTTTCTTGTCGGGACTGATCGAGACTTGCGTCGATTCAATATTGAACTCAAGAAAACCACGATTCAGATAGTACGAGCGCAACGACTCGAGATCGGCTGCAAGTTTCTGTTTTGAGTACTGATCGTTTTTGGTATACCAGCTGGTCCAGTTCGACGTGCGCAGTTGAAAAAGCGCCAACAAGTCACCCTCGTCGAACGATTGCGCTCCGACAAAATTGATTTGCTTGATCTTGGCGGCATCACCTTCATCAACACTGAAATTGATCGACACACGATTGCGTTCAAGCGGTGTCACTGTCGTCGTAATCGAAACGCCGTACTTGCCGCGGGTAAGATACTGGCGCTTCAATTCCTGTTCAGCTCTTTCAAGCATGCTGCGATCAAAGGTACGGGAAACAGCAAATCCCGCTTCCTTCAAGCCCTTGATCATCTGGTCCTTGTCGAATTCCTTGAGGCCGACAAAATCGATCTGGGCAATGGCGGGACGCTCTTCAACCGCCACGACGAGAACGCCGCCATCAATCTCGATGCGAACATCCTTGAAAAAGCCGGTGGCAAACAAGGCTTTGATCGCTTGCGCCGCCTTTTCGTCAGTCATCGTGTCGCCGACTTTTACGGGGAGATAACTGAATACAGTACCGGCTTCAGTGCGTTGAATACCGTCGACACGAATATCCTTGACGGTAAACGGTTCAAAAGCGGATGCGCCAGAAACAAAAAGCGCGGCAATCAGACCCGCTAGCAGGTTTTTCTTCATATGGTCAGCCGGAAATCAATCGATTGATATCATTATAGAAAGCAAACGCCATCAGCATCAGCATTAACGCCAGACCAATCTGCTGGCCAATCTCCATGCTACGCTCCGACAACGGTCCGCGCTTTATGATTTCGAGGACATAATACAGTAAATGCCCACCATCCAGAATTGGGATTGGCAGCAAATTCAGCACCGCGAGACTGATGCTGACCAAGGCAAGAAACTTGAAGTAGTAGTCGATTCCGAGCTTAGCCGACTGGCCCGCATAGTCGGCAATTGTTACCGGCCCACTGATGTTGCGCCAAGACACTTCGCCGGTAATCATCTTTCCGATCATAACCAGACTAAACGCGGACTTGTCCCAGGTTTCATCAAGCGCTTTGCCAAGAGCAGATAATGGTCCGTAGCGAACCGTCGTCATAAGCTCGCTTCTCGAAATCCCGGAATCACTTACGCTCGCACCGATCCGGCCAATCGCGTGCCCACTTTCTTCTACTTGGGTAGGCCGAATATCGACGACGAGCCGTTCACTCCGCCGTAGCACTTCGAATTTCAGGAGTTTCCCCGGCGAACTGCGTACGGTATTTACAACGTCAGACCACGTAGCAATTGGCAGGTTGTCGATCGACAGAATCTCATCGCCCGACGTCAAACCCGCAGCCGCAGCTACACTATCCGGGCTGACTTGCCCTATTACCGGGGGAACTTTTGGCCGGTAGAAGCTGAGCCCGAGTTTATCCAGCGCATCACCCTCCCAGCCATCCGCTCTGGCTGACGAAACATCAAGACGGCGAATCGCAATTTCATCGCGCTGGTTGATGAGTTCAAGCTCAATCGAATCCTGATCAACCGCCCGACTGATCAAGACCCAACGCATATCTTGCCAGGTTTGAACCACCTCACCACCGACCTTGAGCACACGTTCGCCATTTTCGATACCGGCTAGCGCCGCCGCACTTGCAGCGACCGGACTGCCCATGATGGGTCTCAACTCTTCCATGCCATGCCAGAAAAGTCCCCAGTACACAAGCATTGCCAGCAACAGATTGGCAACTGGTCCCGCAATAACAATGGCCATACGTCGCCACACGCTTTGTCGGTTGAAACTTCGATGCAATTCTTCGGGGACGACAGCACCCTCACGCTCATCCAGCATCTTTACGTAGCCGCCTAGAGGAAACATTCCGATAGCCCATTCGGTATTGTCACGCCCAATTCGCTTCGACCACACGGGCCGGCCAAAACCCACCGAGAAACGCAACACCTTGACTCCGACCTGACGCGCCACGATGTAATGGCCGAATTCGTGGACAACGACCAACATGCCCAGAATCAGCGCAAACGCCACCAGATAGTAGAGAAAGTTGCTAATCATGATTCTGCTAACTCACCGACGGCATAATCGGCAATGCGGCGAGCTGCGCTGTCAGCGGCTAAAACGCTTTCGAGCGAAATCAGCTTCGTTACAGGCGATTGGTCCATGACCAATGCAATAATTTCGGGAATCGCTGTAAAGCCAATCTTCCCATCCAGAAAAGCCTGAACGGCAACTTCATTCGCGGCATTTAGCGTCGCCGGCGAGCTATCGCCTTCACGAAGTGCGCGATAAGCCAGAGCAAGACAGGGGAAACGGTCTAAATCCGGGCGTTCAAAATGCAGTGAAGCAATCTTGAACAGATCAAGCGGCTCCACGCCTGCGTCAATTCGCTCTGGATAAGCCAAAGCATGCGCAATTGGGGTACGCATGTCCGGATTTCCAAGTTCGGCGATAACCGACCCGTCCACATACTGAACAAGTGAATGAATGACACTCTGCGGGTGGATTACAACTTGGATCTGTTCGGCCGGAACATTAAACAGCCAGTGAGCCTCAATCATTTCAAGACCTTTGTTCATCATGGTCGCCGAATCAACCGAGATTTTTCGTCCCATGACCCAGTTGGGATGAGCGCAAGCTTGTTCTGGAGTTACGCGCTTAAGATCGGCAAACGAGGTGTTGCGGAAAGGTCCACCAGAGGCTGTAAGCAACAGGTGGCTTACACCGCTTCTCGATAAATCACCTGAATAGTCATTCGGAAGTGATTGAAATATAGCATTATGTTCGCTGTCAATAGGCAACAAAGTGGCGCCGTGTTTCTTTACCGCGCCCATAAAGACCGGCCCAGCCATGACCAGGGCTTCCTTGTTCGCCAACAGAACTTTTTTGCCGGCAACCGCTGCAGCCAGAGTGGGTGGAAGGCCGGCAGCACCAACAATGGCGGCCATGACCGAATCCACTTCCGGCAACTCAGCCATCCGCACCAAGGCTTCGGGTCCGAAATGCACCGAGGTCACACAAGAAACAGCCACTAGACGGGCACGTAACTCCGCTGCCAATTCAGCATCCCGCACAACCGCAAAACGTGGTTGAAACTCAAGACACTGATCAAACAAACGGTCAATTTGATTGTGCGCACAGAGAGCCAGCACCTGATACCGTTGCGGATGGCGTCGAATCACATCCAACGTATTCAAACCGATGGAGCCGGTCGATCCTAAAATCGTGAGCTTTTGCACAGTCTTCTCAAGCCGTCAATGCACACTTGCCAACCAGACGAGCGCAACCAACGGCAAGGTCGAAGTCAGACTGTCAATGCGATCCAGCACACCACCATGCCCAGGCAAAATATTGCTGCTGTCTTTCAGCCCGGCTTGACGTTTAAGTAGCGACTCGAACAGGTCGCCAATTACGCTGATGGCAGTCACAAGAACAAGAACGATGAGCAACAATCCATAATTTCCAGCAAGAACAACCGGCAAATTGGGGGCAAGAATAAAACCATAAACAATTACCGCAAGTCCCCCACCCAGCGCGCCTTCCCAAGTCTTTCCAGGACTTATACTTGGTGCCAGTTTGTGCCGTCCAAATGCACGCCCGAAGAAATAGGCCGCGATATCAGCCAACCAGACGGTGGCCATGATAGCGATAAGCGAAAGCCCGCCAGCTTGTTTCAACTGAACCAATGCCAACCAGGTTGGCAGAATAAGCACCAAGCCAACACCTACCCCAATGATCGACTTCGGCAACAGCCAGCGTCGTCGCATCCACAAGGGAACACAAAGCACCCAGAAAAAAGCTGCCGGAAAATAGAGCCAGCGTCCGAAACGCCATGCAGCCTCTGAGAACCCAGCCTCGAGCCCCAATGCCGCGGGCACCAGAACGCTGAGGACAACGCAAACAAATATGACTGTCACACCCAAAAAAATGCGAGCACTTCCGCCCAATCCCATCAATGCCCCCCACTCCCAAGCGGCAACAGAAGCAACGACGGTCGCAAAAGCAACCCAGCCCAATGGTGGCAGAAAGAAAAGCGCGGAGAAAAATGCGGAGAAGAGAAGAACCGCGGTGACAATCCGCGTTTTAAGCATTGGGGTTTCCGTCCGACAAACTGATCGAAGCAGGCTCAGTCAAATCCGGGAAACGACCAGCGACGGAATCGGAAGAGGCAATGTCGACGAGTTGCTCGCTTGTTCGACCGAAGCGCCGTTCTCGCTGCTGGTACGACACGATGGCCGCATTGAAGGCCAGAGCATCAAATTCGGGCCACAGGGTAGCGGTAAAGTAAAACTCGGCGTAAGCCAGTTGCCAAAGCAGAAAATTGCTGACCCTCTCTTCACCACCGGTACGAATAAAAAGATCGGGCTCCGGCGCGTAACTCATTGCGAGGTAGGGTGCTAAATCACTTTCACTCCATATTCCCAGCCTATCGGGATGCGCCAAGGCCATGCGATTGACAGCTTGCAGAATATCCCAGCGCCCACCGTAATTGGCCGCGATAGTCAGCGTGAGCTTGTCATTTCCGGCCGTCTGTAACTCTGAGGCATGAATCAGCGATTGCAATTCTGGATCAAAGCGTGACAGATCACCCACGACCCTCAAGCGAACTCCGTTTCGATCAAGTTTGGAAACCTCCTGCTGGAGCGCACGCACGAAAAGTTGCATAAGGAGCGTGACTTCTTCTTCTGGGCGCCGCCAGTTTTCCGAGCTGAACGCAAAGAGCGTCAGATATTCTATTCCTTGATCAAGACACCGCTTGACCGTTTCGCGAACAGTTTCTACGCCTCGCCGATGCCCGGCAAAACGCGGCAGAAAACGTTTTTTTGCCCAACGCCCATTGCCGTCCATGATAATGGCAACGTGACGCGGCACTGCAGCACAAGCCGGAATATCACGAGTAGAACTGGTGAAGATCGCCATCTGGCGCATCCTTTAGGCAGTCTTCAGACCGCCATCAGCTCAATTTCTTTTTGGGCGAACTGCTTGTCAACCTCGGCAACGTGCTTGTCGGTCATTTTCTGGATGTCGTCCTGAGCACGACGCTCATCGTCTTCTGAACAAGCCTTGTTCTTGAGCAAATCCTTCAGAGTTGCATTAGCATCACGGCGCAAATTGCGCATGGCAATCCGTGCATTTTCGCATTCATGCTTGACGACCTTGATCAGATCGCGACGTCGTTCTTCAGTCAGTGCAGGCATCGGAACACGGATGAGTTCCCCTTGGGAGGCTGGATTAAGACCAAGATCACCATCACGAATAGCTTTCTCGACCTTGGGTGCCATGTTCTTTTCCCAGGCCTGAACACCCAGTGTACGGGAGTCGATCAAGGTGATGTTTGCTACGGTATTCACCGGCACCATCGAGCCATAATACTCAACCTGAATATGATCCAGCAGCCCGATATGGGCTCGGCCGGTACGAACTTTCGCCAGATCCAGCCTCAGTGACTCGAGCGACTTCTGCATCTTGTATTCGGTTGTACTTTTCACATCTGCAATCGACATGTCAATCTCCCTCAGCAATACACCAACGTACCTTCGCTCTCACCAAGCACAATCCGCTTCAGCGCGCCCGGCTTGAAAATCGAAAAAACGTTGATCGGCAGTTTCTGGTCGCGGCACAGCGCAAAAGCGGTTGCATCCATCACAGCCAGATTTTTGGAAATCACCTCATTGAAGCTGATCCGATCATACCTTGTTGCGAGAGGATCTTTTTTCGGATCGGCCGAGTAAATACCATCGACCTTTGTTGCCTTGAGTACAATCTCGGCCCCAATTTCAGCACCGCGTAAAGCAGCGGCTGTATCTGTCGTAAAAAATGGATTGCCGGTACCTCCGGCAAAGATCACCGTCCGCCCCTGCTCCAGGTAGCGAATGGCACGACCTCGAATATAAGGTTCGACAACCTGTTCAATATTCAGCGCCGACTGGACACGAGCCACCATCCCCGCAACGCGCATTGCGTCCTGGAGAGCCAGACCGTTCATCACGGTAGCCAGCATACCCATGTAATCGGCTTGTGCACGATCCATGCCGGTAGCGGCAGGAGCAACACCGCGAAAGATGTTGCCCCCTCCGATAACCACACCGACCTGTACCCCCAAATCGACAACACTCTTGACCTCAGCAACGATTTCGGAAATCGTCTGACGGTTTATGCCATAAGCATCAGAACCCATCAGGGCCTCGCCAGAGAGCTTGAGCAGGATGCGTTTGAATTTAGGGGTAGCAGTTTCGGTCATGGTGGTTTTACCTTTTGGCTTATTTCTGTGCGGCCGCTGCCTGGGCAGCAACTTCGGCGGCGAAGTCGTTCGAGCGCTTCTCCATCCCTTCACCAACCACGTACAGCGTAAAGCCGGCAATCGAAGCACCCTTGCTCTTGAGCAATTGCTCAATGGTCTGCTTGCCATCTTCGGCTTTGACAAACACCTGCGCCAGAAGCGTTACTTCTTTCAGGTATTTCTGTACGGTACCTTCAGCAATCTTTTCGAGCATGGCTTCCGGCTTGTTGTCGGCACGTGCTTTTTCAATGGCAATGCGACGTTCGACGTCCAGCAGTTCCGCGGGAATACCCGAGGCGTCCAGCGACTTCGGCTTGGAAGCTGCGATGTGCATCGCCAGATCCTTGCCCAATTGCTCATCGCCGCCGATCACATCGAGCAGAACACCGATCTTGGCACCGCCATGGATGTAAGAAACCAGCTTGCCCTTGGCTTCAACGCGCACGAAACGGCGAACCGACATATTTTCGCCAATTTTACCAACCAGTGCTGTGCGGGTCGATTCAACGGTACCCTCGCCCAGCGGCAATGCAGACAAAACGGCCACGTCCGCCGGATTCTTGCCAGCCACCAACTCGACACAGGCCTTAGTCAGTTGCAGAAAATCCTCATTCTTGGCAACGAAATCGGTCTCGCAGTTGATTTCGATGATAGCGCCCAGTTTGCTATCAGCCGAAATATTGACGGCAATAATGCCTTCAGCGGTAATACGGGCAGCAGCCTTGGTCGCCTTGTTACCCAGTTTTACACGCAGGATTTCTTCAGCTTTGCCCAGATCGCCATCGGCTTCAGTCAGAGCACGTTTGCATTCCATCATCGGCGCGTCAGTCTTTGCGCGCAGTTCAGCTACCATACTTGCGGTAATTGCCGCCATTTTATCTCTCCACTTGCGGACACGGCCGGATTAACCGGCCGCACCTGATTCAAAACAGTTCAAACAAGATTATTCCGGTTGCAGTGCACGTTGCATACAATCGAAAGACCAGACTAAACCCTTACTGAGCAGCTTCTTCAAAAAAATCGTCACCGGATTCCGCTGCAGCAACGATTTCTTCAACAAACTGGCTACGCCCTTCGAGAATCGAGTCAGCAACACCACGAGCATACAGACGAATCGCGCTGGACGAGTCATCGTTACCCGGGATGACATAATCAACGCCTTCTGGCGAGTGATTCGTGTCAACGATCGCAATTACAGGGATACCCAGCTTGTTTGCTTCGGTGATGGCGATCTTGTGATAGCCGACGTCGATGACAAACAGCGCATCCGGCAATGTATTCATTTCCTTGATACCGCCAATCGATTTCTGCAGCTTGGCCAGTTCGCGCTGCGTCATCAGCGCTTCTTTCTTGCCAAGCTTTTCAAGCGAACCGTCTTCAGTCATGGTTTCCATGTCCTTGAGGCGCTTGGTCGACTGCTTGATGGTCTTGAAATTGGTCAGCATGCCACCTAGCCAGCGCTGATCGACATAGCACGAACCAGCGCGAATAGCTTCTTCGGCGATGATCTCGCGTGCCTGGCGCTTGGTCCCGACGAACAGGATGTTGCCTTTGTTGGATGACAACTTGCGTACGAAAGCCATGGCTTCGTTGTAATTAGCGAGCGTCTTCTCGAGATTGACGATGTGGATTTTGCTGCGGGCACCGAAGATGTACTGAGCCATCTTGGGGTTCCAGAAGCGGGTCTGGTGGCCGAAATGGACACCGGCCTCCAGCATTTGGCGCATAGTTGCGGACATACTTGTTCCTTCATATCAGGGTTAAACCACCATTCGCCTACCTACGCCCATCTTGAATAATTGAGGGGCACCCTTGAACAGGCGAATGTGCGTAATTGACGAGCCGTTTCCGGCACATCTTGCGTACCACCATGGCACGCATTAGTGTTTCACCAACACAGGTCAGAAAAACCCAGCGATTGTAACATTGGATGTGATGGAATTCCAGTTCCGGCGATATCCAATGGACTATGAGCCACACCTGCACTTATGGCGCCCGTCAATTCCTGCGTTAGCCCCCACCCATGGCCATGGCCACCCGATAGGTAATGAATGAAGCCGCATAAGCCAGGGCAAACAGATAGCCGGCCATGATCGAAGGCATCGTCCAGCCGCCTGTTTCACGCTTGACCGCCGCCAGCGTCGCTAGACACTGCGGGGCAAACACGTACCAGGCCAGCAGAGATAGAGCGGTAGCCAGACTCCATTGATCGGCAATCAATGGCGCCAGTGCCTGTGCTGCTTCATCACCTGTCGCTGAAAGCGCATAAACGGTGCCCAAAGCACTCACGGCAACTTCCCGAGCCGCCAGACCCGGAACCAGCGCAATGCTGATCTGCCAGTTGAAACCGATCGGCTCAAAGATGACCGCCAGCGCCTGGCCCAGCATGCCGGCAAAGCTGTACTCGATGGCGGCACCTGTTGCACCTTCCGGCGCACCAGGGTAGCTGGCCAGGAACCAGAGCAGGATAGTCAGGAACAGAATGATGCCGCCCACGCGCTTGACGAAAATCGAGACGCGCTGCCAGATACCGATAGCGATATTGCGCACGGTCGGCAAGTGGTAGCTTGGCAGTTCCATCATCAGCGGGCCAACTTCACGGCCGGCCGATGTAAAGCGCTTGAGCACCCAAGCCACCGCCATGGCACCGATGATTCCAGCAAAGTACAGGGCGAGCAACACAAGACCCTGCAACTCCATCGCACCCCAGACTTCCCGTTGCGGAATGAAAGCGCCAATCAGCAACGCATACACGGGCAAGCGCGCTGAACACGTCATCAACGGCGCAATCATGATGGTCACCAGGCGGTCACGTGGATTGGCAATGGAACGAGCGGCCATGACACCGGGGATGGCACAGGCAAAACTCGACAATAGCGGAATGAACGAACGCCCACTCAGACCGACGCTACCCATGACGCGATCAAGCAGGAAGGCCGCACGTGGCAGATAGCCCGACTCTTCCAGAACGAGGATGAAAAAGTAAAGGATAACGATCTGCGGCAGGAAGACGAGTACACCACCAGCACCAGCAATCACACCATCAACGATCAGGCTCTTGAACCAACTATCCGGCAACGCGCCGCTCGCAAGCTCGCCCAAACTGGCCGTCGCCGATTCGATCATGCCCATCGGCACCTCGGCCCAGGCAAAAACAGCCTGGAAAACCAGAAAAAGAACCATCGCCAGCAGCAACGGTCCGACCACCGGATGCAACACAACGCGGTCGATGCGATCACTCGCCGTGTGCGGAATGACGTCGTCCAGGCTGAGGCGTTGCAGTATTTGACGAACTGCAACGTGATCCGATTCGTTGCTGTGTATACCGCTGGCGGCAGGCGAGGACGACCGCCACACCGACTGATCATCGAAAAGCGCCAGCAAAGGTTCGACTCCCGTCCGCTGGATGGCCACGGTACTCACGACCGGCAAACCGAGTTCAACGGCAAGTGCCTCGGGATCGATCTTGATGCCGCGACTTTCCGCCAGATCGGCCATGTTGAGTGCCACAACGCAAGGCAAGCCGAGTCGCTTGACGGCCAGTGCCAGACGCAAATTACGGCGCAGGTTGGTGGCATCGACCACGCAGACCACCAGATCAGGCCGCTTTTCGCCGGTGGCGCGACCAAAGAGAACATCGCAGGTAACGCGTTCGTCCGGTGAGCGCGGATACAGGCTGTATGCGCCTGGAAGATCAAGCACGCGCAGCGACCTGCCGGCAGGTGTAGTTAAGCGACCTTCCTTGCGCTCGACGGTTACTCCCGCATAGTTGGCCACTTTTTGGCGACTGCCGGTGAGCAGGTTGAAAAGAGCCGTTTTACCGCAATTCGGGTTACCGACCAGCGCCAGCAACGGGCCGCTAGGATGGACGTGGATAACAGCCTGATTGATGCTCATACCCGACTCCCTTCCAGACCGACAGGGGTCACAGCAGCCACGCGTACGCAGGCGGCTTCGGCTCGGCGCAGGGCAAAGGTCGACTGACCAACGCGAACGACCAGTGGATCACCGCCAGGCAGACCGCGTGCCATCAGCATCACCTGCTCGCCAACGATGAATCCGATTTCTTCAAGCCAGCGTGCCCACTCGGGTGCGGCATGCGGTGCCTGAACATCATGCACAGTCAGCGCGTGCCCAATCGATGCTTGATCAAGCGTCGCGGCTGGCATTGCCCGATTCGGGCTACTGCGATCTGGTGACTTCATTAAACGTTTGCTCCTAAGGAAAAGCTCTACTTCAGACATTGAATTTTATTGAGAACAGTTCGCATCTTATACGCGAACAATTCTCAATTGCAAAGGCTATTTCATCAATCGGGTCAGTGTTGCAGTTGTCTACCAAAGCGGGGGCACAAAATCAGTACAAGTGACTCAACCACGGGAGATCGAAGGCGGGTATAGTCATGCGCTTTGGAACAACCGGCGCGCTCCGCGCGCCAACCACGTTGTAGCCATGCGAAATTCGATGACCCACGCTCGCGCCGTTTCCCTGATGGTATTTGTGACCCTGCTTTGGAGCATTGCCGGTGTGGTAACGCGCCATCTCGACGCGGCGCGAAGCTTCGAGGTCACGTTCTGGCGAAGCTTTTTCAATGCTCTGGCCCTGTCAGTGGCTCTGACTGCAATCCGCGGCCCGTCAATCTGGCGCAACATCCTCCGCTCGCCCCGCGTGGTATGGATTTCAGGCATTTGCTGGTCAGTCATGTTCACCGCCTTCATGGTCGCCCTCACCCTTACCAGCGTTGCCAACGTGCTGGTCACCGGAGCGCTCAGCCCACTGATTACCGCACTCTTTGCGCGCATTTATCTGAACCACAAACTCCCGCGCCGAACCTGGGCGGCCATAATCACGGCCGGTCTGGGGATTGGCTGGATGTACGCGTGGCAGGTTGATACTGGCATATCATTCATTGGCACCCTGGTGGCTTTGCTCGTTCCGCTGGCGGCTGCGATCAACTTCACTGCCCTGCAATATGCCGGCCTTCGACAACGCACTCTGGAGGAATCACCGGCGCAGGACATGCTTCCGACAGTATTGATCGGCGCCTTGATCTCAGCTTTGGTCACGCTGCCGCTGGCTTATCCTCTGCAAGCGTCATTGCATGATCTTGAACTTCTTGCATTGCTTGGCACGGTGCAACTGGCTATTCCGTGCCTCTTGCTAGTTCATCTGAGTCGGCAGTTGCCCGCTCCGGAAATCGCGTTACTCGCGATGCTTGAGGTAATTTTTGGCGTGGCCTGGACGTGGCTAGGGGCTGGCGAACAACCGTCTGCCAGTACCCTGACTGGCGGTGCTCTGGTACTCGGCGCACTGGTTGCCAACGAACTTCTGGCATTGCATTCGCAACGTTCGCTCAAGATGACAGACCCTGTTCTCGAAACGGGCGAACACGGCATGCCGTGAAACCCGCATGGATATTGCCTCGCACGGCAGTTAGGTTCGAGATGTCCGTATTTATTGCTTCGCAGGCCTGCACCTGCGATTATAGCCACGGCAATCGCTCCCTTTTGCGTACAGCGGCCTGATTACGTGCAGCCTTGTCTTTTCGCACACGGCAGGCGTCTTCGCGAAAGGTAACATCGAGAGTCCTGCGCAAGACTATCGCGAACGACGCCGACCCGTCCGTCGATCCATTCAGGCAAATAGGATTCAACGACTGCCGGATCGAGAACGCGGAATACGTTCCCAATAGTGTCTTGCGACGGAACGCCATTCGGCAGGGTCATCTATTCTCTTGAAAAAAATACGATCGAAGACGACATTCCTTCAGGGTTTACAATAGATTGCCGTTTGTCATTGATCGCAAACCACTTTTTGGCTTGGTTTACGACATCTGCGTAAGCGATTGCCGTGCATTAACTGGAACCAGAGCGATAAGACGAGTGCTTCTTCGGTATACTTCGCCCCTTGAATTTTCGCAGCCGAAAGAACCCTCATGAGCACGCCCCCCTACCCTCCCGAAATCCTGCGCGATGTTGCCAAGCGTCGCACCTTCGCGATCATCTCGCACCCGGACGCGGGCAAAACGACACTGACCGAAAAGTTGCTGCTCTTCGGCGGCGCGATCCAGTTGGCCGGTACAGTCAAGAGCCGCAAGAGCGCGCGCCATGCCACATCCGACTGGATGGAAGTCGAAAAACAGCGCGGCATTTCGGTGACCAGTTCGGTGATGCAATTCGAGTACCAGGATCACACCGTCAACCTGCTCGACACGCCGGGCCACGAAGATTTCTCGGAAGACACTTACCGCGTTCTGACGGCAGTCGATGCTGCCGTGATGGTGATCGACGCAGCGAAAGGGGTCGAGGCGCAGACGATCAAGCTGATCAACGTCTGTCGCATGCGCAACACGCCGATTATTACCTTCGTCAACAAGCTCGACCGCGAAGTGCGTGAGCCTTTCGAACTGCTCGAAGAAATCGAATCGGTGCTCAACATCGAATGCGCGCCGATTACCTGGCCGATCGGCATGGGCAAGACTTTTCGTGGCGTCTATCACCTGCTCAGCGACAGCCTGCTGCGCTTCTCGCCCGGCGAAGAGCGCCGTACCGAGTCCGAACAGATCGACGGCATCGACAACCCCTTCCTCGACGAACAGTTTCCACTTGAAGTCGGCAAGCTGCGCGAAGATATCGACCTCATCCGTAGCGCCAGCAGCCCGTTTGACCTCGTCGACTTTCTCGCCGGTTTGCAGTCACCCATATTTTTCGGCTCCGGGATCAACAACTTCGGCGTGCAGGAGATCCTGCAGGCGCTGATCGACTGGGCACCGCCACCGCAGGAACGTAACGGTGGCGAGCGCATGGTACAGCCCGCCGAGCCGGCCTTCACCGGTTTCGTATTCAAGATTCAGGCCAACATGGACCCGAAACACCGCGACCGCATTGCCTTCTTCCGAGTCTGCTCGGGTCGCTACAGTTCAGGCATGAAGGTCAAGCATGTGCGCATGGACCGTGAAATGAAGCTGGCCAATGCGCTGACCTTCATGGCCAACGA
>JFJP01000076.1_pt1 | contig 22616 bp, 21 predicted proteins | sample 431651 | NCBI WGS metagenome assembly JFJP01 (sample SAMN02602958, study PRJNA72255) | Microbial mat metagenome, whole genome shotgun sequencing project. | biome: fresh water; feature: sink hole; material: water; isolation source: purple microbial (photo- and chemosynthetic) mats found in...
CCCATTCCCATTTGGGGTTGCCCCTGGGGGCTGAGGTCGGTACCGCCTCCAAGCACGAAGATGGCGTCAAATACCCGCGTGCTTTCCGGATTTGTCGCGAGGATAGTGCGCTCCACGTGGGCCGTTAACCGCTGCCCAATCCACGGATTGCCCGCCAGGGTGAACAGAACCCAGACCAGACTGAGCAGGGAGGCAAAGCCGGGCCGCCGCAGCCGCCAGCTCCAGAGCGCCATCCCCAGGAGGAGGAGCCACAGGAGCCCGAGCGGCATAATCAGCATGGCTAGGGTCTTTTGAATCAGCGGTAACACGGAAAAGCTCTACTTAGTGGCGGTGTGATCCCGGAGCGCTTGCAGGGTCTTGGCCTGCTCCTCGTACATCGGGCGATCCTGCCAGGGGGCGCAGGCCGCAGCCAGGCGATCAAAGAGCGGACGCACGCCGGTGGCGGGTTTCAGACCGATGATACGGACACCTTCGAGGGCCATGCGAGCTTCGATGGTGAGCACGTGCTCCAAGGCATCCACGGCGCGCAGTAGTTTGCGGGCGGCGATGGGGCCCATGCTCACGTGATCTTCTTTGCCGGCGCTGGTGGGGATGGTGTCCACGCAGGCGGGATGGGCGATGCCCTTCATCTCGCTAACCAGAGCTGCGCTGGTGACATGGGCCATCATGAAACCCGATTCCAGGCCACCTTGTTGGGTGAGGAAGGCGGGCAGATCGCTGTAGGCGGGATTGACCATGCGCTCCTGGCGACGCTCGGAGATGCTGGCCAGATCGCACACGGCGATGGCGAGCACATCGCAGGCGAAGGCCGGGTACTGGCCGTGGAAGTTGCCGCCGCTGCGGCTTTCCTGGGTGTCGGTGAAGATCATGGGGTTGTCGGTGGCGCTGTTGAGTTCGCGCTCCAGGATTTCCGCCGTGAACTTCAGGGCATCGCGGGTTACGCCGTGGACCTGGGGCAAACAGCGCAGGGAATAGGCATCCTGCACGCGGTTGCAATCTTTGTGGCTCTCGGCGATCTCGCTACCTTCCGCCAACAGGTTGCGCATATGGGCGGCCACTTCGATCTGGCCGGGATGGGGGCGGGCGTTGTGGATGCGGGCATCGTAGGCAGCCGTGGTGCCGCGCAGGGCTTCCAGGCTCAGGGCGGCGATTTCATCGGCCAGGGGAATTAGCTTCTGAAGGCGCGCCACGGCGAGGTTTCCGAGGCTGGTGATGAGCTGCGTACCGTTGATGAGGGCCAAGCCTTCCTTGGGCTGGAGCTGGATGGGCTTGAGGCCAGCCTTGGCCAGGGCTTCGCCGCCGGGAATATGCTTATCGCCATCCCAGGCCAGGCCTTCGCCGACCAACAGCAAGGCCATGTGCGCCAGGGGAGCCAGATCGCCGGAAGCGCCCACACTGCCTTGACCGGGCACCACGGGCAGAATGTTCTGGTTGAGGCAATCCTTCAAAAGCTCAATGGGTTCGATGCGGATGCCGCTATGAGCCTTGAGCAGACAGTTGATGCGGGCGGCCATGAGGGCGCGGGTCTGCTCCACGGTGATGGGCTCGCCCACACCAGCGGCGTGGCTGCGGATCAAGTTGAGCTGAAGTTGGGCCAGCTGATCCTCGGCGATGACTACGGTGGCGAACTGCCCAAAGCCCGTGTTGATGCCGTACACCACGCGCTTTTCCGCCAAGATGCGGTCGATAACGCCACGGTTTTCTTTCACCAAAGCCAAGGCTGCGGGATCCAGGCTGACCTGCTCGCCTGCGGCGATGGCGGCCAGGGAGGCGGCGGTCAGGGTTTTGCCGTTGAGTTGGATCATGGTTACTCCTGAAAGGGAAAAGCTAGAAAAGATTCACCACAGAGACACGGAGAGCACGGAGAAAGAAATGGAGAAAGACAGAAAGGAGCACAGGGAACTCTGGTGGAACGTCTGTCTTAGGGTCTGCCAGAGTAACTTTGCGTAGGAATTTGTGGCAATTTGGTCAAAAACTCGCCTGACATCTCCGTGCTCTCCGTGTCTCCGTGGGAAACGTCATTTCCACGGTTCAAAGAATAGGCTTGCACAAGATTCCAAACTTGTATAGACAAGTATGAGCAGGTTTCTTCAGGAGCCCCCATGACGACCCAGACCGATCCCCGCCGAGACGAAAGCCGAGTGATTCGTTCCCCCCGTGGCACGGAGTTGCATTGCAAGAATTGGCTGACCGAAGCGGCCTATCGCATGATCCAGAACAACCTGGATCCGGAAGTGGCCGAGAATCCCAAGAGCCTGGTGGTTTACGGCGGCATTGGCCGCGCCGCCAGGAACTGGGAATGCTTTGATCAGATCCTGGAATCCCTCCGCAATCTGGAAGCCGACGAAACGCTGCTGGTGCAGTCCGGTAAGCCCGTGGGTGTCTGGAAGAGCACACCCGATAGCCCCCGCGTGCTCATCGCCAATTCCAACCTCGTGCCCAAGTGGGCGAACTGGGAGCACTTTCACGAATTGGATCGCAAGGGCCTCTTCATGTATGGCCAGATGACCGCCGGGAGTTGGATCTACATTGGCACCCAGGGCATCTTGCAGGGCACCTTTGAGACCTTCGCCGAAGCGGGTCATCAGCACTACGGCGGCGATCTGGCGGGCAAGTGGATTCTCACCGCCGGTCTCGGCGGCATGGGTGGTGCTCAGCCCCTGGCCGCTACCTTTGCCGGTGCGGTTTCGCTCAACATCGAATGCCAGCAGACCAGCATCGATTTCCGCCTGCGCACCAAGTACGTGGATAAGCAGGCGCGGAACCTGGATCACGCCATCGAACTCATCAAGGAACACACGGCGAAGAAGGAAGCTATTTCCATCGCCCTGCTGGGCAATGCCGCCGAAGTGCTGCCGGAATTGGTGAAGCGCGCCCAGGCCGGGGAAATTCGCCCCGATCTCGTGACGGATCAGACCTCCGCCCACGATCTCATCAACGGCTACCTGCCCATCGGCTGGACCGTGGAGCAGTGGAAGGCCGCCCAGTTGGATGAAACCAAGCAGGCCGAGTTGAAGGCCGCTGCGGGCAAGAGCTGCGCGGTGCACGTTCAGGCCATGCTGGATTTCCAGACCATGGGCGTGCCCACGGTGGATTACGGCAACAACATCCGCCAGGTGGCCAAGGATAACGGCGTGGCCAATGCCTTCGACTTCCCCGGTTTCGTGCCTGCCTACATCCGGCCGCTGTTCTGCGAAGGGAAGGGCCCCTTCCGCTGGGTGGCGCTCTCCGGCGATCCCGAGGATATCTACAAGACCGACGCCAAGATCAAGGAACTGTTCCCCGAGAACAAGCACGTGCATCGCTGGCTGGACATGGCCCGCGAGCGCATCGCCTTCCAGGGCCTGCCTGCGCGCATCTGCTGGTTGGGTCTGGGCGAACGCCACATCGCCGGGCTGGCCTTCAACGAAATGGTGAAGACCGGCGAACTGAAAGCGCCCATTGTGATCGGTCGTGATCACCTAGACACGGGCTCCGTGGCCAGCCCCAACCGCGAAACCGAAAGCATGCTGGATGGCACCGATGCCGTGTCCGATTGGCCGCTGCTCAACGCCATGCTGAACGTCGCGGGCGGGGCCACCTGGGTGAGTTTGCACCACGGCGGTGGTGTGGGCATGGGCTACAGCCAACACAGCGGCGTAGTCATCGTGGCCGATGGCACCGACGAAGCCGCCCAGCGGCTGAGCCGCGTGCTCTGGAACGATTGCGGCACCGGCGTCATGCGCCATGCGGATGCGGGCTATGAAATCGCCAAGGCAACGGCCAAGGCCAAGGGTTTAAAACTGCCGATGCTGAAATAGTTCACGTCTTTACCCACCCAAAAAAACACGTCCTTTGATGCGATTACCGTCGGCCCACCCGAAAGCTTGGGGTGGGCCAACCCGGAGTTATCGATGCACTTGAGTTCCCCGGAGATCTGCGCGGCGACCCTGGACAGTGGGGTCCGCAAGGCAAGTGCTTCCGTCCGCACCACGGTCATCCTGGCTTTCTTGGCGGGCGCCTTTATCGCTTTCGCATCTGAGGGCTCCAATATGGCCGCCTTCAACTTGCTGGCATCGCCCGGAACCTATGGGTTGGGCAAGGCCTTGGCGGGGGCAATCTTCGGCACGGGTTTGATGCTCGTGGTGGTGGCTGGAGGCGAACTGTTCACGGGCAATACGATGATGGTTGGCGCTTTTGCCGCGCGCCGTATCAACCTGGCGGCTTTGCTTCGCAATTGGACACTGGTTTACTTCGGCAACTTTGTGGGGAGTGTTTTCATAGCTTGGCTGATGGCCACCAGTGGCCTCTTTGCCAGTGGTGACCAGATGCTGGGTGCCGTGACCTTGAAGATCGCTGCCTCGAAAACCAGCCTGGGCTTTTGGCCTGCGGTGGGGTTGGGCCTCATGTGCAACTGGTTGGTCTGCCTGGCGGTGTGGATGGCCACGGGCGCCAAGGACATGACGGGCAAACTCCTGGCGATCTTCTTTCCCATCTGGCTCTTCATCACCAGTGGGTTTGAGCATTCGGTGGCGAACATGTACTACATTCCGGCGGGCCTTTTCGCCAAGCACCAACCGGCCGTGCTGCAAGCCGCCCTTGCGCACGGTCTCCCAATGGCCAAGGTGGAAGCTCTGAACTGGGTGACCTTTCTTACGCAAAATCTCCTGCCCGTGACCCTGGGCAACATTCTGGGGGGTGGGCTTTTCGTGATGGGGGCTTACCAGCTCGCCTTTCTCGGGCCCAAGCCAGCCGCCCTGCGCTGAGCCCCATCAACAGGATTCATGCCCTTCCGAACATCTCTTTGGAGTGCCCCATGACCCGAACCCCCATTCCCGCCGATATCGATATTGCCCGTGCGGCAAAGCTGTTGCCCATCGATCAAATCGCCGCCAGGTTAGGCATTCCCGATGAGGATATGGAGCCCTATGGCAAGACCAAGGCCAAGGTCTCGCTGGCTCATTACCAGCGGGTAAAGGGGAACTCACCGGGGAAGCTGATCCTGGTGACGGCCATTTCCCCAACGCCCGCAGGCGAAGGCAAAACCACCACCACCATTGGCCTTGCGGACGCCTTGAATCGGCTCGACAAGCGCGCCAGCGTTTGCGTGCGCGAACCTTCGCTGGGGCCATGCTTCGGAATGAAGGGCGGCGCCGCCGGGGGCGGTTATGCGCAGGTAGTGCCCATGGAGGACATCAACCTGCACTTCACGGGTGACTTCCACGCCATCGGAGTGGCTCACAACCTTCTGTCCGCCATTCTGGATAACCACATCACCCACGGAAACCTGCTCCGCATCGATCCCACGCGGGTGATTTGGAAGCGCGTGGTGGATATGAACGATCGTGCCCTTCGCCAGATTTTGGTAGGTCTGGGTGGCACGGCCAATGGACAGCCCCGAGAGAGCGGTTTTGATATCACGGTGGCTTCCGAAGTGATGGCCATCCTCTGTCTTTCGGAATCGCTGGTTGAATTGAAGGAGCGGATCGGCAAGGTGATCGTGGCCTACACCTACGATAAGCAACCCGTGACCGCCGCACAGTTGAAGGTGCATGGCGCCATGGCAGCCCTGCTGAAAGACGCCCTTAAGCCGAATTTGGTACAGACCCTGGAACACACGCCCGCCTTTGTGCATGGCGGTCCCTTTGCCAACATTGCCCACGGTTGCAATAGCCTGGTAGCCACCAAACTCTCCATGGCCCTCAGTGATTACACAATCACCGAAGCTGGCTTCGGCGCGGATCTGGGTGCGGAAAAATTCATCGATATCAAATGCCGACAAGCTGGAATTTCGCCGGATGCCGTGGTGTTGGTGGCCACGGTGAGAGCCCTCAAAATGCATGGCGGTTTAAGCAAGGAAGCCCTGAAGGCGCCCGATGCCGTGGCGGTGGAGCGAGGTGTTCCCAACCTCCTCAAGCACCTCGAAAACATTAAGGGCTGGGGCCTTCCGGTGGTCGTGGCGATCAACGCCTTCAGTAGCGATACGCCGGAGGAAATGGCCGTCATCGAAAAGGCCTGCGCTCGGGTGGGCGTCCAGGCCGTTCCCGCCACGCATTGGGCCGAAGGGGGCAAGGGCGCCCTTGCCCTAGCGGAAGCCGTGGTCGCCCTGACCACTGGTACCAAAGCTCACCTTCAATTCACCTACGACGACCAGCAGTCGCTGTGGGAAAAAGTTCGTGCCATCGCCCAGAAAATCTATGGTGCCAGCGACATTTCGGCAGATCCCAAGGTCCACAATAAGTTCAAGGCCCTGGAGGCCGCGGGCTTTGGCCACCTGCCGGTCTGCCTTGCCAAGACGCAATATTCCTTTTCCACTGATCCAGCCCTGCGGGGCCGCCCCGAGAATTTCGAGGTGCCCATTCGTGATGTGAGTGTTTCAGCCGGGGCTGGCTTTGTGGTCGTGCTCACGGGAGACATCATGACGATGCCGGGCTTGCCGAAGATTCCCTCGGCTGAATCGATCGATATTGATGAATACGGCAATATCACGGGGCTGAGTTGAGGACACGATGCTGATTTCTCCCTCGGATTCGATGCTGGCTTGGCAGGGACGCGTGGATGCGCTGGAGGGCGATCAAGCCTTGCGGTGGCATCAGGTGATTCGCCCGGTAACGCCGGACACCACGGGCGGAATCGCCATTCTGAGCTTGGCTTCGGATGCCGGGGTGAGGCGCAATCAGGGACGCCCTGGCGCAGCCGAGGGCCCCTTCGAATTGCGACGGCAATTGTCCAATCTTCCGGCTCGCCCGGGTCTGCCGCTTTTCGAAGCGGGCACGATTCGCGTGGATGGGGATGAGCTGGAAGAAGGGCAGGAAACCTATGCCGATCTCGTGGCCGAACTGTTGGAGCAAGGCCGACTCCCCATCGGCCTTGGGGGCGGTCACGAGATCGCCCTGGCCAGTTTTCTCGGCTTGGCCAAGCACCTGGAGAGCTCAAAGAATCCACCCCGCATCGGCATCCTGAACCTGGATGCCCATTTCGACCTGCGCTCCGCCGAACGAGGCACCTCGGGCACCCCCTTTCGCCAGATCGCCCAATGCTGCGAAACGCGTGGCTGGCCCTTTCACTATGCGGTGCTGGGGATTAGTGCCTTCGCCAACACCGAGGCTCTGTTCCAAACGGCCCGTGATTTGGGCGTGACCTGGCGGTTGGATGAAGCCATGGGGTTTTCGGATCTTCCCGACACCCTGGCCTTCCTTACGGATTTTCTGGCCCAGGTAGATCACTTGTATCTCACGGTCTGTTTAGATGTGCTGCCCGCCTCGGATGCACCCGGCGTCAGCGCACCTTCAGCCCGGGGCGTGGCCTTGGAGGTGGTCGAAAAGGTGCTCGAATCCGCCTGCCAAAGCGGCAAACTGCGGGTCGTTGATATCGCCGAACTGAACCCCAGCCTGGATGAAGATCACCGCACCGCCCGAACCGCCGCGCGCTTGGTGGGGCGCATCGCGGCTCGTCATGGGATGCTTTCCCATGGTTAAGAGCTTTAAGGAAAATGCCTCCATTGCCCTGTACCAGGCGGTGAAGGATCATATTCGGCAACAGGTGCAATCGGGAGCCTGGAAGGTGGGAGACCGCGTCACCAGCGAGCACGAACTGGTGGCCGAGTTGGGAGTCTCTCGCATGACGGCCCACCGAGCCCTGCGGGAACTGGCGGCCGAAGGCCTGTTGCAGCGAATCGCCGGCGTGGGCACCTTTGTGGCGGGTGGAAAGGCCGAATCCAGTCTGCTCAAAGTCGTCAGCATCGCCGAGGAAATCCAAGCGCGGGGTCATCGCCATCAATCCGAAGTCATCCTTCAAGCCGGAGAGGCGGCCTCGCCCGAGATCGCAACTTTACTGGGCATGAATGCGGGTGATTGGGTCTTTCACCTAGTTTGTTTGCATCGCGAGGACGGTGTGCCGATTCAGCTCGAGGATCGCTATGTTCGTCCTGCCGCAGCGCCCCTTTTCCTGGACCAGGCCTTTGGCACGATCCAGCCGGCGGAATATCTGCTGTCAACGGTGCCCATGGATGATGTCGAACATGTGGTCGAAGCCACCGGCGCAACAGCCGAAACCGCGGCCCGCCTGGGAATTCATCCGGGTGACCCCTGCCTGGTCTTGACTCGGCGAACCTGGCGCGGCGCCGAGGTCGTGACCAGTGTTCGATGCACCCACCCTGGAAGTCGCTACCGGTTGGGCACCCGGTTCAAGCCCGGCGGCCCGCTTGAAGTGGGTTGAACAACCCTAAAGGCTCGGTGTCGGTACACTATCCCCACGATTCGTGGCAAGATCCATTTCCCGAATGAATGAGGGTCAAGAGTCATGGGGCAACAAACCATCCGCAACCTTGAAGCCGTGCGCGAAGCGCTGCATAAGGCTTGTGAGCGGGCCGAGATGCTGATTCTGCTCACGCCTTACGTGCACAGCGAATCCAGCTTCCTACGGTTGGACTCGGATGCCGTGCACGTAACTGCCAACCTTGGGCACGAGGATGCCATCGCCGGATTGCGCTCCTCTCAGCTACTCATGCGCTTTCCCTCGGGTTTTACCTTTCTCGAAGGCGCCACGGATTTATTGGGAGTTGGGCGGGTCAATGGGCGCCCTTCCTTCAAACTGGCGATTCCCGAAGTGCTGGCGGATGAGGATTACCGCGGCGCCTACCGGGTGGAGCGAGTCGGCCGTGTGCCAGTCACCTTCAATACACGGAAATACGACATCCTCAGCGGCGCCCTTGTCAACGCAAGTACCACCGGTATCCGGCTTCAAGCCATGCGGGATTTCGAAGATCTGGAAATGGCGGTTGAAGATTCCATCATGGTGACCCTGACCATCGATGGCGATATTCACATCAACCAGAAGGCCAAGATTCGATATGTGCAAGGACGCAATGTCGGCATGGAGTTTCGCCCGCCTTTGGAAGGTGAAACGCTGGCCAAACTGGCGAGGTGGGTGTTTCGGAAGCGGGAAGAATTTCGAAATCGTGCAGCGAACAAAGACTACTGCCAGGATTTCATGGCCCAAACGGCTGCGGCTGGTGAGGCCAGCGAAGTTAAAGGACTGGTGCTTGTTTCGGGGGCCGCTTTTCTGGAAGATCGGCTTCGGGGCTTGCTAGGCGACCTGCCTTTTACGCGGGTTGATCCCACCATGCAGGGGATCAAAAGCCTCGTGTCGAAACGCACCCTGGTCATGTTTCACGCCCCATCCCTTGGGCTGGATGATCGTCGCCGATTAAAGGCTCTGGCCGAAGCCCTAGGTGAGGGTGTTCCCATCCTTCTTCTGGGCGCAGGGCTAGAAAATTCGGATCTCGGGCAGTTTGGTCAGGAGATTAAGGCCTCGGCAACCTTCGTGCTAGGCCCCAATCCCGGATTGTTCTTCCAGCGCTTGGTGCAAGGCATGATTCGCAAGCATTTCGGAGAAGGAGACTAGCGCGCCCAATCCAAGCTATCGCGCTTGGCCTGCCAGTGTGCGCCGAGCTCCAGATCGATGGCCATCTCGCAAAGCTCCAAAGCGCCGTGAAAATCACCCAATTCGCTGCGGGCCTGCACGCCTCGCTCGAGGACCGTGGTGGCCTCCAACGTTGCACGAAACTGGTGCCCAAGGGCTTCTTCCAGGGCGGGAAAATTTGCCAAAAAACCCAGAAGCGCCGCGTCGACGCCTTCCCAATCCTGCAACTGGGCCTTTGCTTCGGCCATGAGATCAAAGGCCACGGCCTTGACGCCATTGGGGAGGCTTTGCTGACCTTCCATGGTGCGGTTCAAATATTTCAGGGCGGAAGCGGGCCCGTTGAAGGCGGCTTCGCGGTGGCCGGAGAGTAGATCTTCCAGGATCTCTTTGACGGACTTTTGGGTGCGTTCGATGCGTTTGGCCATTTACTCAGTCGAACATCCCAGGGACTGGGCGTCTAGCACTTCACGATCAAGTTGTGATTCGCGCCTTGAAGCGAACCAAGCTGACACTACTGATCAAGGCCACCACCCCGCAGGCCATCCAAAGAAACATTGGGCCGAGCTTGGCGTAGGTCAGCAGGCCAAGCCAGGGGCCAAGCGTTATCGCTAAGGTCCACGTCATCGAATAGAGCCCCATGTATTCACCCCGGCGATCGGGCGGGGCCATAGCCGCCACGGCATCGCTGGAGGCTGGGAGAAAGATCATTTCCCCCAGGCTCCAGATCATCACCGTGAAAGCGAGCATCGAAATGGGTTTGGCGAAACCGGTGAGACCAAAACCCACGGCCATGAGCACGGCACCGAGAGCCAATTGATGACCATGGGTCCAGGCTGCAACCCGGGTATTGAGCGCCACTTCCAAGAGAAGGATTAGCAGCGTGTTGAAGGTGAAGGCCAGGCCAAACATGCGGGTTCCATGCCCTAAATCGCGGCTGATCCAGAGGGGAAGCCCCCCGTGAAGTTGGGTGAAAACCAGGATGGCGGGAAGCATTCCCAGCAGGAGGAGCAAGAGCCTTGTATCTTTCCAACCGCTCATGCTGGCGGTTCCAGTGTGCCTTTCCTGAATCGTTGTAGGCACCCAAAGCAACAGGACTCCGAGCCCCAAAAGGGTGGTGATGCCATCGATCCAAAAGATGGAAGTATAGGAATAGTGGGCCATGACGCCCCCCACCGCTGGCCCAATGGCGATGCCCAGATTCGAAGCCAGGCGGTGCAGAACGAAGGCCTGCTTTCGTTGTTCGGGCCCCGCCATATCGGTGATCAAGGCCATGGAGGCGGGCCAAAAGGCTTGATTTAGGGCCGACCAGAGCGCAATCAGGGGATAGAGAAGGGCCCGGGAATGCACATAGGGAATCAGGATCACAGCGATGGCAGACGTGAAGAGGCTCCAAGCCAGCACGCGACGGTGTCCCACGCGATCGGCCAAGCGTCCTGATATGGGGCTGGCGGCCAGTGCACCCAAGCCATACAAGGCCATGGCCGTTGCGGCATCTTCGGCTCGCCAACCCCGACCCTGCACCAGGTACAGGGTCAGGAAGAACATCACCATGGTGCCCAGACGATTAACCAGAGTGCTGAGGGCCAGCATCCAGATACAACGAGGTAGGCCCTTCAGGCCCTTCCATGGGTTCATTCGCTATTCGTATTCGATGGTGGCCGGGGGCTTGCTGGTGATATCGAAGACCACACGATTGATGCCCTTGACCTCGTTCACGATGCGCTGGGCACAGGTCTCCAGGAGTTCGTGAGGAAGTCGTGCCCAATCGGCGGTCATGAAGTCTTCGCTGGTGACGGCACGTAGGGCGCACATGTTCTCGTAGGTGCGTTCGTCGCCCATGATGCCAACGGTCTGCACGGGCAACAGCACTGCAAAGCACTGACTGGTGAGCTTGTACCACCCGCTGCGTTTCAGCTCTTCGATGAAGATGGCGTCGGCCTCCTGGAGAATCTTCACGCGCTCAGGTGTGATGGGGCCGGGAATGCGCACGGCCAGACCAGGGCCGGGGAAGGGATGCCGCCAAACCATTTGAAGAGTTCGCGCAGGGGTTCGACGAGTTGCATGTTCATGCGCTCGGGCAAGCCACCCACGTTGTGATGGGATTTCACCAGCACCGCGCCGCCGATGCCGCTGGATTCGATGACATCGGGGTACAGGGTGCCCTGGCCTAGGAATTTAGCCTGGGTGGCCTTGGCTTCCTGCTCGAAGACCTCGATGAAGACCCGGCCGATGATCTTCCGCTTTTGCTCGGGATCACTGACGCCTTTGAGTTCGCCCAGAAATTCCTTGGAGGCATCCACCCACTTCACATTCAGATCAAAGGGCGCGAAGGCTGCCTGCACCTGCTTCATCTCATCCTTGCGCATGAGCCCGGTGTCGACAAAGACGCAGGTGAGTTGGCTACCGATGGCCTTGTGCAGCAGCAGGGCCGCCACGCTGGAATCCACACCGCCGGAAAGGCCTAGCACCACCGTTCCATCGCCCACCTGTTTGCGGATGGTTTCGATTTTCTGATCGATGAAGTGGCCCGCATTCCAGTCCAGCTTCATGCCGCACACATGCAAGAAGTTGAGCAAAACGGCGTTGCCATGTTGGCTGTGGGTTACTTCGGGATGGAACTGGATACCAAAACGGCGCATGCCGCGATGTTCCATGGCCGCCACCGGGACACCCGGCGTAGTGGCCGTAACCGTATAACCCTCGGGCGCCTTTTCCACATGATCACCGTGGCTCATCCAAACGACCTGGTCCGGATCGAGCCCGTGGAAAAGCACGCTATCGGAGTCGTCGACGCGAATGGTGGCCTTGCCGTACTCGCGCTTGGCGGCACGGTGAAGCTGGCCACCGAAATCCCTGGCCATGAGCTGCTGGCCATAGCAAATGCCCAGCACCGGCACACCCAACTCGAAAATGGCGTGATCGATGGGGGGCGCCCCGGCCTCCAGCACCGAATTGGGGCCGCCCGAGAGGATTACACCCTTCAAATCAGCCCCGGCGATTTCCTCGGCCGTGGCATTGGGGCCATAGACCAATCCAAAGGCGCCCAGCTCGCGCAACCGTCGGGTAATGAGCCGAGTGTACTGGCTGCCGTAGTCGAGGATGGCGATGCGTTCATGGTGCATGGAAGGCTCCGGGCGTTCAGGAATCTTCCAGCTTAACGCAGACCGGAGCATAGCCGGGGTCCACGGGAAGGTCGTTCCGCTTGAGGGCCTCTCCGGCAAGCTGATCGCACCTTTCGTTCTGCGGATGCCCCACATGCCCACGAATCCACTCGAAACTCACTTTGTGCTTCGCGCACGCGTCCAGAAGCCGGGCCCAGAGATCCGCGTTCTTGGCCTTCTCATCAGGGGTTCGCATCCATCCGTTGCGCTTCCATTTGCGCGCCCAGCCCTTAGTAATGCCATCGACCAAGTATTTGGAATCACTGTAGACGGTCACCACACTCCCAGGCTTTCGAAGGGCCTCCAACCCCGCGATGGCCGCGAAAATCTCCGCACGGTTGTTGGTGGTCTCATGGAAGCCGCCCGATATCTCCCTCAGGCGCCCTTCGCAGGAGAGGATCACGCCGTACCCACCTCGGCCCGGATTCGGTGAGCATCCACCATCCGTGAAAATTGAGATAACAGAGTGTTCGATCGACCCGGGCGATGGCACCGCAAGGGATGGCTTCTCACCGCCAAGCATGGCCGCGTCATCCATCAAGGTCCCGATATTCCGCTCAGCCTCCATCGGGTGGGAAACCACATCCCGCTCCTCCACCCGGAGCACCAGGAACCCGGACTGGAGAAGATCCGCGTCCCGGCACCGGCCATCTAACCGAGTCTTCCGAGCCCGCCGGGCATCCCCATCCACCTCGAGAACGACTCGGTCCTCGATCAGAAAATCAGCGATCCGCCACCCGATGACCACCTGCTCACGAAAGCCCAGGCCCATCCCCTCCAGGATGGTGCGGACCACGCGCGCGCCTTCGGTGGGGTGCGCGCGGAATAGGTCTGCCCGGTCCTCCATCCATTGCCGAGTGATCGAATCGGTGTTTACCTCCTGGATCCGAAGCTTTTCCACCAGACAACGTGCCTCATTCACCGTTTTGGCAAGGTGCCATCGAAGCCCCATCTCGCACACCAGGAAACGGCCATTGGAGAGGTTCTCGATCCAGGCTGGATCACCTGCCGTCTTCTTCTGAGCCTTTTCGGTGCGTGGCGTGAGCTTCACCCCAGTTAGGCGAAGGTAGCGTTCCAGTGCCTCGCGATCCGGGAACAGCGTTTCGGAGGCTTCCGTGTCGCGAAAGGCCTCCCCACCCTGCGAAAGGGTATAAACCGGAGCCGGGGATAGCATCTCTACCCCGGAAAACAGAGGTCCTAGCTCCTGTTCTTCGGCAGCAGGGCCATCGTCCAATTGCTCGTGGTCCACGGAATTTCCTTGGTGGCTACTCGGCCTTCTTGAACGTTTCGTCCGTGTCCTGAAGAATCCAAGACCGCCCGTCTTTCCGATAAGTGGCAAAGCGATTCTTGGTGTCGCCGATCTTTACGTTGTACATGGCCTGGAAGGCTGGGTAATAGGCGGTGGGCCGGGCCAAACGAATCTGGTAGGTCACCTTGGCGCCATCCCGCGTGGGTTCCATGCGGGTGGAGCGCACAAATTCCGCTTCCGCGGCCGGAATCTCAAAGCCCTTGGCCGAGGTGCGGAAATCCTTGGGTGCCTGGGGCAGGATCTTGAAGTTGAAGCGCTCCCGATCACCTTCTTCCGTGCGGACCGCGGCGAACCAGCCACCCTTCGTAACGACTTCTTGCAAGTGCACGAGTTTGGCGTGTTCGGGGCTACCTTTGACGGCGCTGGCGCTCTCGGGCACGCGCAGGGACACCTGAACGGGGTAGTCCTTCTTGATATCGGATTCGGCCTCGCGCTGGCTCAGCTTGGACGAACCGCAGGCCAGGGTCAGAACAAGGGCGGGAAGCAACAGCAAGCGGCGCATGGGAACCTCGAAGAAGCCTCCATCCTGCCACGAAAGGGGAGGGGGGGCTTCGCAGGTAAGGGGCAGTGCTTGAAAATCAACACTTAGCACGACGACCATCCTGCCGGATGATCCAGAAAGTGATCAGTTCCCGACCTTCGACGAAGAGTGAGAGATTGAAGAAGATACACTTGCCTTGGAAAACGACTTTCCCAACCAGCGAGGTCCCCTGTGAATCAGGAATTCCAAAACCACTTGGCCACCGAAACCGAGAAGCTCCGCGAGCAGGGGCTCTTCAAGATTGAGCGAACCATCACCTCGCCTCAGCAGCCGCAGATGGTGGCCAACGGCAAAAAGGTGGTGTGCCTCTGCGCCAATAACTACCTGGGCCTAGCCAATAATCCCGAAATCATTCAGGCCGCTAAGGATGTCATGGATGACCATGGCTTTGGCATGGCTTCCGTGCGTTTCATCTGCGGTAAGCAGGATATTCACGAGGAACTGGAACGCAAACTGGCGGCCTTCCTGGGCATGGAAGACGCGCAGCTCTACTCCAGTTGCTTCGATGCCAATGGCGCGGTTTTCGAGCCCTTGCTCGGTGAAGAAGACGCCATCATTTCTGATTCACTCAACCACGCTTCCATCATCGATGGCGTGCGGCTCTGCAAGGCCAAGCGCTTCCGCTACGAAAACAGCGATATGGCGGATCTGGAAGCCCAACTTATCGCCGCCAAGGCGTCCAGCCGCTTCGTGTTGGTGGTCACCGACGGCGTGTTTAGCATGGACGGCTTCATTGCGAAGCTGCCCCAGATCTGCGATCTCGCCGAAAAATACGGCGCCATGGTGATGGTTGACGACAGCCACGCCGTGGGTTTCATGGGCGAACACGGTCGCGGCACCCACGAGCACTGTGGCGTGATGGGGCGCGTTGATATCCTGACCGGCACCTTCGGCAAGGCCATGGGCGGCGCCAGCGGTGGCTATATTGCGGGCAAGAAAGTGGTGATCGATTGGCTGCGCCAGAAGGCCAGGCCCTACCTTTTCTCCAACTCCGTTGCGCCATCTATCGTGGCGGCCACCCTCAAGACCCTGGAAATCCTGGAGACCTCGGGCGACCTCATCAAGCGGGTCCACGCGAACGGCCGCTATTTCCGCGAAAAGATGGAAGCCCTGGGCTTCAACCTGCAACCCGGTGAACATCCCATCGTGCCGGTCATGCTCTTCGACGCACCGCTCGCTCAGGAATTCGCCGCAAAACTGCTGGATGAAGGCGTCTATGTCATCGGCTTCTTCTTCCCCGTGGTGCCCAAGGGCAAGGCTCGTATCCGCACTCAGATGTCCGCTGCCCATACCCGCGAGGATCTCGATTTAGCCATCGCCGCCTTTGCGAAGGTGGGGCGTGAGTTGGGTGTGATTAAGTAAAAAGAAAACCGCCAAGGCGCCAAGATACGAAGAAAAGTATCAATCCTTTTTCGTTCTTGGCGGCTTGGCGTCTTGGTGGTGATCATTTCCCTTTGGAGGAACCATGCGAGCCCTTGTCAAAGCCGAACGCGCACCCGGCCTAACGATGCTGGATGTCCCGATGCCGGAACTCGGCCCCAACGATGTGCTAATCCGTGTCCACAAATCAGCCATCTGTGGCACAGATATGCATATTTGGAACTGGGACGCCTGGGCCCAGAAGACCATTCCCGTGCCAATGCATGTAGGCCACGAATACGTGGGCGTTATCGAGAAGGTGGGCAGTGCCGTCACGGGCTACAAGGGCGGGGAGCGCGTGACCGGCGAAGGTCACATTGTCTGCGGCCATTGCCGCAATTGCCGGGCGGGCAAGCGCCATCTTTGCCCCAATACCATCGGCGTGGGCGTGAATCGACCGGGGTCTTTCGCCGAATACTTGGCGATTCCAGCCGAAAACGTTTTTCCGGTGCCAGCGAGCATTTCCGATGATGTTGTGTCGATCTTCGATCCCTACGGCAATGCGGCTCACACGACCCTTTCCTTCGATATGGTGGGCGAGGATGTGCTCATCACCGGCGCTGGTCCCATTGGCATCATGGCGGCGGCCATCGCCAAGCATGTGGGCGCGCGCAATGTCGTGATCACCGATGTGAATGAATACCGTCTTAACCTGGCCACCAAACTCGGCGCCACCCGTGCCGTGAACGTAGCCAAGGAAGATCTCAAGACCGTGATGCACGATCTGGGCATGACCGAAGGCTTCGACGTGGGGTTAGAGATGTCCGGCAACGCCACGGCCTTCCGGGGCATGATCGATAGCATGTCCAACGGTGGGCGCATCGCCATGTTGGGGATTTTCGGTGAAGATGCTGCCATCGACTGGGGAAAGGTCATCTTCAAGGGCCTATTCCTGAAGGGCATTTACGGCCGGGAAATGTATGAGACCTGGTACAAGATGTCGGCCATGATCCAGTCAGGTCTGGATATCGGCTCGGTCATCACCCATCGCTGGAAAGGTTGTGCTGGATTGGGGCGTCAAGTAGCTTGATCCATTCCGTTGAAGCAAGAAGGCCCGCGTCTGCGGGCCTTCTTATTACTTGAACGGCTGCGGCATAGGTATGGGTGGCAGGGTCGCTTCTTTGGAAAATTCGCCGGTGACGGCCAGGGTGTCGCGGGCCAATTCGTCGCCTCCGGGTTTCAAATCAGTGCCAAGACAGGCAAGGTGATAGGCCTCATATTTCGTGTTAAAACGCTGGGAAAGCGCACCGCGCCGATCCCGTAGCTCCTCGATGGGCATGGGCACAAAAGGGCGATACAGGAAGGGATGGCTCCAGGGTGTTTCGGGCACTAGATCTAGGTGATCGGGTACCAAGGCCTGAAGGGTCCAGGGGAATTCGCCGTGCTTGGTCTTGTAGCGTTCCAGGGCATCCATGATGCGTTTCATGGAAGCTCTTACCAAACGCTGTTTCTCTTGCATTTCTTGTTTTAGGGAAACCTGAATGATGAAAAGGTCCTGCTGAGCCTGTTTGCCAGCTGGCGTTTCAGGATACCGCTGAGCAATGCGCTCCAGCATGCTGCGAGCTTCGACCGATTTCCCCGAATTGTTGAGGGCGCGGGCATCCTCCAACAACTTCTGGGGAAGCCTGGGATCTTCCGAATTGCAACCCACCAGTAGAAAAAGGCAGGCGATAGGAGTAAGGAATCGTGGCCGGGACATGGCGGAACAATAGCACCAACCGACGCTCGAATGAAGACCCGCTAGGATGGAGAGTGGAGGATTGGCATGATGGAGCGAAGCTGGCTGATAGGAATCGTGGGGGGATCCGGCAGCGGCAAGACTTCCATCGCTCAGGAACTGATCCGTCGCCTTCAGGTGGATGGGGTGAATGTCCTGTTGCTGGATATGGACGCCTATTACGCACCGCTGGAGGTGGTTAAACATCGCTTCGAGGGAAGGGCCGTGAATTGGGATCACCCCCACGCCTTTGACCTCGAACTCATGGCCACCCATCTGGCCAGCCTTCGCAAGGGGCAGCCCATCCGCAAGCCGATTTACGACTTTACGGTCTCGGATCGAGTCGGTTGGGAGGAGCCCATTCAACCTTCCCAGGTGGTGATTCTGGAGGGCCTCCTGATTTTCGCCCTACCTGAATTGCGGGAACAACTGGATGTGAAGATCTTCGTGGATACCGATTCGGATATCCGGATCCTCCGCCGCATTCAACGCGATACCAAGGAGCGAGGACGCAGCGTGGATAGCGTTATCGATCAGTACCTCGATTCCGTCCGCCCCATGCACTTGGAATTCGTCGAACCCAGCAAACGATGGGCCGACCTGATCGTGCCCACAGGCGTTGAGAATCAAAAGGCCATGGACATGATCACCCACTATAGTTTGGGACTGCTTCAACGCCCTGCTCCAGATCGGTAGTCTGGTGCGACTACTGGCTTCGCATTCCCCGCATTTCGACCCATCCACCGCTTGGATCGGGGATGAAGGCACCGTTCGTGGCGAGTCCAGTTTGTTTCGGCAGCTAGGTGTCATTCGTCGTTCGCCCCACACCGGACGTTCCCACGATTTCACCCGCCTGGAATGTCCGGAATGGGTGCATATCATAGCCTTTACCCCGGACGGAGAGCTCCTGGTGGTGGAGCAGTTTCGCCATGGAATCGACAGTTCCACTCTCGAAGGTGTTGGTGGTGTTTGCGACGCCGGAGAAGCTCCTGAAGTGGCCGCTCGGCGCGAGTTGCTGGAGGAAACAGGGCATGAAAGCCAAGCCTGGATTTCCTTGGGGTGGTGCACGCCAAACCCCGCCGTTCAGAATAATCGCTGCCATTTCTACCTCGCCCTGGATTGCCTTCCCGTGGCCGAGTTGGACTTGGACCCATCCGAGGAACTTCGCCTTTGGGCGGTGCCATGGGCGGAATGGGAGGCAAAATTGCAGAGTGGCGAGATTCACCATGCACTTGTGCTGGTGGCGTTCTTCCGCTTGCGCATGTGGGAGGGTTGGGCGAATCTCAGGGAAATGCTAGAGAGTTCCCAATGAGCTGTTTGCACCGTTCCATCAGTTCGCTCTTCTTGGGCCTTACCCTTGGGCTATCACCCAGTGCCGGGTGGGGTGAAGATCAGCAACATGCCTTGCCCTCCTTGACACGCCAGAGTGGTCCCAATCCTGCCTATGAAGAGGAACTCCAGGCGCAAATCAAAATGGTGCCCCTCGGTGAGCGAAAGAACTTTTTCCGGAGGCTTCGCAAGCAGCAACGGGAAATAAAAACGCGCATCCAGGAAATGGAATTCAATCTCGACCGCTCAGAAAGCCTTGCCAAGGCCCTGGATCGCGATGGCACCGGGCTCAGCCCCCAAATGGCGAACCTGATTAAGGCCCAAGGCGAGGCGATTTCGCGGTACCGCAGCATGGCCCGCACGATGACTCAAGCGCGGCAAGCCTTTGATCCTCAGCAAATAGACGCTGACGATTTGCAAACAGATCTCTATGCGGGGCTTCAATTTTCCAGCCTTTACCGAGACCCCGAAAAATCGACATCCTTCTTTTCGACCTCACGCCCCTTTGTGGCCCTGGATCTGCGCCAAACCCTGCGCTGGCCCGAGCGAGGTCAATGGGTGGAGTTTTTCGGCACCCTTTCTTTCCAATCCTCATCCAAGGAAACTAGCGATGCGGTTGCGGTCATCACCACCAGCGGGAATTTTCGAGGTGAGATGGGCGCCTGGTGGATGCGGTCGCTAACGGAAGGTTTGAGTTGGGGCTTTATCGGCAGCCTAGGCCTGGTCGGCTACAGCACCCCCGTGGTGGCGGCCGATCTACAGCAATCGAACCGAGACGAGTTTCGCAACCGCACGCGATTTGGGGTCACCTTGCGCCAGGAAGAAGGCGCGCTTCGCGGCAGTGCGGCCGAAATCGCCTTTGTGCGAGACCCGCAATTTCTTCACCGAGATCGACTCCTGGTGAGGGGCAAGGTGGTACTCACCCAATTCGGATCCCAAGGCTCTAGCGGCGACTTTTTCATGGAAGGTTTCGTCAGCAAAGGGCGGTCCGGCAGTGATGAGGCCGTGCTGCTGCTGGGGATTCGACTTTCGACACTCTCTTTTTTGCGTGGATTAGGTGTTGGCAGAAGCCGTTAATGCTTCCAAGCAATGTATTCACTATTCGGGCCGCTGAGGCTTCATGATAGCGTCTCAGAGCAGGGCTGATTTACAGTCCCGGCGCGGTTCCAGCCCTGGTCATTGCCTGGGTAGGGTCCTAAAATAGGGAGTTCAGGAGGACTTAATGGCCAGTGAATGTTCGTTCGACGTTGTTTCCAAGGTGGATATTGCCGAGGTCAAGAATGCCGTGGCACAGGCCATGAAGGAGATTGGCCAGCGGTACGACTTTAAAGATTCCGTCTCGGATATCGAACTCAAGGAAGACGCCGTGCTTCATTTGAAAAGCGATGACGAAATCAAGCTCAAGGCGGTCATTGATGTTCTCCAGTCCAAGCTCTTTAAACGGGGTGTGAGCATCAAGAACCTGGAGTATGGCAAGGTCGAAGGCGCCACGAAGGGTACGGTGCGCCAAGAGGTGAAATTGCTCCAAGGCATCCCCGGTGAAAAAGCCAAGGGGCTCGTAAAGGTGCTCAAGGATGCCAAAGTCAAAGTACAAGCGGCGATCCAAGGCGATCAACTCCGCGTATCCGGCAAGAATAAGGACGATCTCCAAGAAGCCATTGCCTTGCTAAAGAAGAACGATCAGGGTCTTGAGCTCCAGTTCACCAACTACCGGAACTAGCTACTTGTCCCGCCTGGACCTCCTCCGCTACTTCAACCCTATTTCCGGGAAGTTGACGGAAGTCGAGATAGAACTGGATCGCCTTCTCCAAAGCGATGTGCCGGTGGTGGATAAACTCGCCGCCCATGTTCGTGGTGGCAAGGGCAAGCGGCTTCGCCCAGCCCTGGTGCTGCTGGCCTCCCGATTCGCAGGCTATTCCGGTGATGACGATGTGCGGTTTGGCGCGGTGTTCGAGCTGATCCACACCGCTACCTTGGTGCACGACGATGTAATCGATCACGCGCAATTGCGCCGTGGCAAACCGACCTTGAATCGCCTTTGGGGCAACACCCTCACCGTTTTGTTCGGCGATTTGCTCTACCTGCAAGCCATGTCCAGCGCCATTCAGGCCCGGAAATGGCGGCTGATGGAGATCCTTTGCGATGTGACCACGCGCATGATCGAGGGCGAGCTGATCCAGAACGATGTGCTCTATAAACTCGATACTTCCCGCAAGGATTACTTCGATATTCAGGAGCGTAAGACGGCACTGCTTTTTAGTGGCTGCACCGAAACGGCGGGGGTCTTGGCCGATCGCAGCCTCGAAGAATGCCTTGCCTTGCAAAGGTTCGGGCTAGAAATCGGGCGTGCCTTTCAGCTCACGGATGATCTTTTGGATTTCACCGCCACCAGCGAACAACTGGGCAAGCCAGCCTTTTCGGATCTGCGCGAAGGCAAGCTCACCTTGCCGATGCTCACACTCATGCAACATGCTCCGGATGAAGTGCGCCCGATCATCCGGACGATTTGGGATCGCGGAGAAGAGGTGCCTATCCCAGAGGCCGAAGAAGGTTGCCTTCGCGACCTAATCGCCCGCCACGATGCCTTAGCCGAAACGCGGGAGCTCGCTCGCAGAGCGAGTTTGGCTGCCACCGAAGCCATTAGCAGCGTGCCTGGCGACAAAAAAATGTTAAAGCTCCTGCGGGAAATCCCCGAGTTCCTTCTGGGGCGAAGCACCTAGTCCCGATTTACAAAGGCATCGGTCTTTCCACGCCGCGCGGATCCCAATCAATATTGGCGCGCTTGAAGGCGGCCATCAGGGTCTCCTTGTCCGGGCATTTCATGTAGGCTTCCATGGGCTCAACGGTGTTGGCTTGCACCAGTTCAACGATGGCGTCGTTCATGAGCTTTTGGCCGTAGGCCCGGCCCGTTTGCATGGCACTGGGAATCTGGAAATTTTTCCCTTCCCGAATCAGGTTGGAAATGGCGGGTGTAATGAACAGGGTTTCGATGGCGGCCACCCGACCACCGCCCGTTTTCTTTAGCAGGATTTGGCTGATAACGGCCTTGCAGGAATCGGCCAACATCACGCGAATCTGCTGCTGACGGTCTGCAGGGAACTGGTCGACGATGCGATCCATGGTGCCTACGGCACTGTTGGTGTGAAGGGTTCCGAAGACAAGATGCCCTGTCACAGCGGTTTCCAGGGCAATGGCAATAGTCTCCAGATCGCGCATCTCACCGACCAAAACGATATCGGGATCTTCCCGCAAAGCCGCCCGAAGACCGGATTTGAAACTTTCGGTGTGATTCCCCACTTCCCGCTGGTTTACCAGGCACTTCTTGCGAGGATGCACAAATTCAATAGGATCCTCAATGGTCAAAATATGGTCGTTCCGCCTCTGATTGGCCAAGTCGATGATGGCGGCCAGTGTTGTGGACTTGCCGCTACCCGTGGGGCCTGTTACGAGCACCAAGCCTTTGGCCAGGTCGGCCAAGCGGCGAATGGGGTCGGCAAGCCCAAGCTTGTCGGGATCCGGAATCTCGTTGGGAATGACGCGACAGACCATGCCCGGGCCCATGCGATCGACAAAAAAATTAACGCGCAGGCGACACCCGCCAGCTTCGTAGGCATAAGCGAAATCCGCGTCATTCTTGGCTTGGTAGTGCTCCCAGGCCATCGGTGTCGCAAGCGACTGCATGACGCCCAGCAGTTCCTTGGGGCCAAGAGGTGGGAAATCATCCAGTTCATGCAAATC
>JFJP01037798.1_pt1 | contig 22598 bp, 9 predicted proteins | sample 431651 | NCBI WGS metagenome assembly JFJP01 (sample SAMN02602958, study PRJNA72255) | Microbial mat metagenome, whole genome shotgun sequencing project. | biome: fresh water; feature: sink hole; material: water; isolation source: purple microbial (photo- and chemosynthetic) mats found in...
CTGGATGCCGTCGCTGGCCTACGGGAATTTGTTCAGCCCGTGGTCAGTCAAGATCGTCAACGAACTGGACAGGTGTAGCCGGGATGCCCAAGACCTGCTGCTTACCTATCTGGACAAGCTCCCCTCGGGGCGGGCGGTGATCGGCACGAGCAACTTGCAACTGGACTTGTTGACCGAACGGTTCCAGACACGGTTTCAATCCATCAAAATCCCGAGCCCAACGACCGAAGAGATTGCCGAGTTTCTCTCCGACAGATGGCACACGCCCGACGCGGTGGCGATGCGGATCGCAGTCGGCAGCGGGGGTTGCGTCAGGGCGGCGCTGGCAGATTTAGAAAACTGGATGGATGCGGGGAGGAATCCATGAACCGGCAACAGCACAAACAAAAGGCGGGGGAGCTTTGGGAAAAGATGGAAGAGAACGAGCGATACGGGGTGAGGTTCGGGCTTTTTCCCAATGCCCGGATGCAGGAGGCGGAGGGGGAAGGTTACGACGGCAAAGAAATCGCCGTGGGGCTCATGGAGATCGCCCAAGGAGCGAGGTGGCGTTGACACAACGGGAAGAGTATGACAGACAACAAATCCAAAACGCTCGCCGACGGGGTCGATGTCTGGTGCAGTTTCGACAAGCTCGTTCCCGTCGAAGACCTCGAAGCTAACCCGCGCAACCCGAACACCCACCCGCAGAGGCAGGTCGAGCTATTGGCCAAAAACATCCAGCATTTCGGGTGGCGTCACCCGATCACCGTTTCCAACCTTTCTGGGCAGATCGTCTCGGGGCACGGGCGGCTCATGGCGGCGAAGCAACTCGGCTTAAAGATCGTCCCCGTAGATTTTCAAGATTTTGCCAGCGAAAGCGACGAGCTGGCCGTGTTGGTCGCCGACAACAGGCTCGCCGAACTTTCCTCGACGGACTTGAACGAGCTCGAAAAAATCGCTCTCTCTTGGAAGAGCGAGAACTTCGACACGCTACTGGCGGGTTTCGAGCCGATGGATTTGGATGCCTTGCTCAAACCGCGAGAGGGAGAACCCAAGGACGGAGACGAGAAACGAGACGAAGAACTGGACAAAGCCAAGGTCGCTATCGCCGTGGGAGTCTATCGGTATCTCGTGGAACAGGCCGAGTTTCTGGCATGGTCAGACCGGCTCAAGCAGGAGGTCGGGTTCGACAAGGACTCAGTGGTGAAAGCAATCAGAGAAAGGCTCGGGCTATGAATCTGGAACCTATTGATTCGGTCAAACCCAGCACCTACAACCCGCGCACGGCGGATCCTGCACGATTGGATTTGATCGAACTTTCGCTCAGGAAACTCGGGTTTCTCGCCCCCATCTTCGCGGATGCCGACGGCGAGATTTTATCGGGGCACCAGCGCCATCTGGTGGCAGAGCGGATGGGCGCAACACGCCTCCCCGTTTTCAGGACGGGCAAGATGGAACTGGCCGACAGGAAAGCGCTCAACATCGTCTTCAACCGCGCGACCAACGATTTCGATTTCCATTCCACGCCGGGCAGAGCAACGAAAGAACTCCAGAGGCTGGACCTCCACAAACTTGCGGAATCCATCCCCGACAAAGCGGTGGACAGCGCCGAGTTTCTACGGTGCATGGAGCCCGCCGAAGTTTGCGTCAAAGAACTTTGCCGGATCAACTCGGGGCGCTGGCTGCAATACGCCAAGAACCTCGCCAAGACAATGCACCGCAACGGAGTTCTCATGCCGGTTGTCTGCAAGCGGGACGGGACGGTCATCAACGGCATCGGGCGGTTGGAAATGCTCGCCGAAAAGAAACTTCCTTTCGCACCTGTGGTTTATGTGAGCGAGGAGGAAGCGGAGTTCGCGAGGGCGATGATGAACTTGCTCTCCATGGATTTCGACATCCAGACCCGCTACGCCGACTTGCTCCGCTACAACTCGTTCCGGCGGGCGAGGCGGGTGAGGGAAGAACTCGGCAACGGGTTCATCTTCGCCGTCCACGGCTCCAAACCTTGCTCGACTTTCGACATCGGGCGTCCCGCCGACAAAGCCCGTTGGGTCAAGGAACACGGAAGCTCGGTGCTAGATTTCGGGGCGGGTCATCTGACGGAGACTTTTCTCCTGCGCCAAGCGGGGATCGCCTGCACGCCGTTTGAACCCTACCGGCTCCAAGGCAAAGACGGCATCAACAAAACCGAGAGCGTCCAGATCGCGAGAGACTTCCTGACGGAGGTCGGGTCTGGCACGGAATGGACTTCGATCTTTATCAGCAGCGTCCTCAACTCCGTCCCGTTCAAAGAAGACAGGGAGAAGATCTCCACTATTTGCGCTGCTCTCTGCAAGCCGTTCACCAAACTCTACGCCTGCGCTTCGAGCGCGAGCGAGACGGGCTGGCGGCAGGTGCAGGGCAAAGGGTTCCTCAACCACAACAACGCCGGGAACATCGCGTTCAGGCTGGACTACGAGCCGGGCGTGCGGATCGGGGATTTCCAAGAGAAACCCAAAGTCCAGAAATATCACACGGCCCAAGAGTTTCACGCGCTCTTCACGCCATTCTTCCGCTCGGTCAAAGTGGCGGAGATGAGCAACAACATCACGGCGGTCTGCTCGGGGGCGAGAGCGGCTGATTTGGGCAAACTCAAAGAAGCCCTCGAGTTCGAGTTTGACCTGCCCTACCCGGACGGCACACGCATGGGGCTGGTCGAGGAAGCCAAGGCGGCGTTTTCCAAACGGTTGGGGGTGGCGTTATGATCATCCTGCTAGACCTCAACTATACGCTGGTGTCCAACTCTGCGCCACGGGGGACAGTGCCTCCTGCGATGGCTGTCCGGCTCAAAAGCGAACGCTACCGCCAGTGGCTCCTCAACTTGGTCAAACCACACACGGTCATCCTGATCACGGCTCGACCCGAAAGGTGGAAAGAACTGACGCTCCAAAGAATCAAGCAAGAGACGGGCTGGGCACCGCACGACGCTTATTTCGATGACGGGAATATTCGCACGCCGCCCGCTATCAAGAAAAAGATTTTGCTAGAGAAGATATTCCCGAAGTATGGCAGGGGCGAAGTCTTTGGCGAGCAACCCAAATATCTCGCCATCGAAAGCAACCCCAAGACCCGCGCCGCGTATGAAACCCTCGGCATCCCCAGCGTCTGGGTTGCGCCCTCGGGCAGGAAGCTCGTGGGGGAAGACGGGGTTATCATATCCAAATGGCATCCTCGCCCAAGATAGGAACGGTTGGGTATTTTTATCCAATCCAGCGCGAGCAGGCGCAGGATTTGAAGGAACTACTCAAACGGCAATGATTTTCAGGCGTTGGCGGACAACTTTCTTTTTCCTGCAAAGGAGACAACCTTGCGACCAGATTTTTTCTGATTTTTTCTGGCATCGGCGCAAATGGCTTTTACATCGAAATTAAAGCGGGCGGCTAGTTTTTCTCTGATTGCTCTAACTTCGCCTATAATCGGGTTTTTCATATTTTAATCTAACAGCTCTTGGGGAGTGCATATTTCGGGGCACTCAAAACCATGTTTTTGACAAACAGATCGGATCGAAGAAAAAATAGTCGCATTGGCAATATGCTTGCAGTTCCAAGTCATCAACAAATCCATTCCATGAACCGCCGCTATTGCAATATGAACTGCGTCTTGAGCCGCTTTTGCTGGAATCACCTTTGTCCCCAATATGATGCGGGCCAGTTCCCCCACTTCGGGTGTGGCATCCAAAAGCGGAATGCCCTGCAAAATGGCCAAGCGCTCCTTTGCCGCAAGGCTATCTCCGGCTGAAATCTCTTTGATCACAAATTCGGATATGAAAATTTCAAATCTGCCCCGTCGCTTTTCCCACCAATCCTTCGTAATTTGCTGACTGGCAGCAATAATCAAGTCCCTGCTCGGACGAGCCGTCAAATAGCTCGGAATAGTCGTTTCCAAATACAGCTTGGGCTTCACTGTTGAAGAGATTGCCCGAGATCAGAATCTAAATCAAGCACCAGTTGACACCGTGACGAGGGATATGAACACCATCAAAATCCTCTCGCTGGTCGGCAAAATCGCTGGTTTTGTCGCCGCACTCAACGCCATCCCTTTCATCTCCCAAGAATACGGAGTTTGGATCTTCGCGGGGGCGTCCATCCTCAAAGATGCGGTCAACCGCATCGGCGACCTGCTCGATGACGGCAAAGAAAACCAATCTTTCAAACCCTGAACCATGTGGGCGGCTGTTCTGGCGTTCCTCCAAGCGATCCCCGTCATCGGGCGGGTTCTCGACAAGCTCATCCCGAGCAGGGAAGAACGCCGGATCGAAGCCGTCCGAAAGGAAAAAGCCCGTGAACGCCAATGGATTGATGATTGGGTGGATCGCGGGTCTCCTCCTCCCGACTCACTGAGTCAACAGAGACTCGGAAAGGGTAGCCACAAAAGAACGCAAGGAACTCAAAAATTCACCACGGAGACACAGAGACGCAAAGAACGGAAAATTGAAAAAATCTGCCCTTCGTGCTCTCGGCGGTCTTCGTGGTGAAATTTCCGTTATTTCGGTTCAGCTCGGAAACTTTTCTCTTACCACTTTTCTCTTTCCCCTCCGCCCCCTTGTCGCTCTCTCTTCTGCCAAGCGCCAGGATCCAAACTTCTGCAATCTACAATCTGCCTTCTGCAATTCTCTTCCGCCTCTCGTGATAGATGGCGACGGCGGCGGCGCGACTCTCCACGCCGAGCTTTTTGCGGATATTTTGCACATGGGTTCGGGTGGTGGCTTCCGAGATGCCTAGCGCGGCACCGATTTTCTTGTTGCTTTTCCCTTCGGCGAGCAGGCGCAGGATCTCTTTTTCACGCGCCGTCAGATCGGAGAATGGGGAAGCGGCAGTCTCGCTTAATGTGATCAAGTAGGTGTCCGTGGTGCAAGCGTGGAGGCTCAAGATCAATTCTTGCTTCTCGGTGCGCAGGTTCAAAGAGGGTTTCTCCCCGCTAGCGCATTGCTCCACCGCACGCCAGATCCAGCGTTTGATCCGCCAGGTCGGATCTAGGCTGTGAACACACCCCTTCAGTTGAAATTGCGCATACCCATTCTCTCGGAGTATTTTTTGGGCTGACGGGTTCCACACCACCGATTTCAGGCGAGAGTTGACGAGTGCTGTCGGGGGCATTTCTGGCCCCTCCGATTCCCATCGGTTCTGTGTCAGATACACCTTTCCAAAGTGGGGCAGGAGCGAGCGGATCAGGTCGTATTCATCCGAGGTAAACGGTCGCTTCGAACCGATGTTGAGGAAAAGGAGCCTCTGCCCGAGCGACACATCCGCGTTGATCGAATCTTCTAAACCCAACGCTTGGAACACCAGCTTGTAGATGGGCGACTTCAAGTAACGATTCATCACGGCAGGCGAGTGATCCGACATCCTGCAGATAGTCACTTGAGGTTTCTTAAAAAAATGGATGCTGGGGAAGTCTTCGAGGTATTTTCGGAATACGGTGAGCGCGTGCCCGCCGTCGTGGAGGTTCAACTCCTCGGGGCGGAGCATGTGCAGTTCCAGCTTTCCTGAAGTCGTCAGAGCGTGGGTCATGGAAGCGGCCGTCCCCACTCCGAGCTTGTCTATGACTTGTAAAATCCGATCCTCCACCGCCGAGTTCTTGTCGTGGTAAAGGTAGTCCAATAGGGTTAAAAGTTTGCTTGAAGTCATGGGCATAAACACGGGCAAATTAGGATGATAGTATGAGATTGCAAATCAAATGATATACGCAGAACTGCGTATTTTCTGCATGAAAAAATACGCACTTCGTCCAATAGACCCCATCGCCTCTGACCCGCTATCACTGGGTCATGAACAAATGCGACTTTTCACCCAACCGCTTGAGCCAACAACTGGAGCGGAAGAGAAAGCTTTCGGCGTGGCTCTTGATCCTCGCCCTTTTGCCTTACGCCATCACCCCCTGCGGCCTCATGGCGAATCCCTCGGGCGGAGCCGTCGCCCAAGGCACTGCTACGATCTCGGGTGGCGCGGGCAATCTCTTCATCAACCAGTCCAGCGACCGCGCTGTCATTAACTGGCAGAACTTCTCCATCCAGCAGGGCGAGCTGACCCAGTTCATCCAGCCCAACTCCTCCAGCGCGACACTCAGTCGCGTCACGGGCGGCGACCCCTCCTCGATCTACGGCACGCTCTCCGCCAACGGCCAGATCTTTCTCGTCAACCCCAACGGCATCCTTGTCGGGCCCGCAGGCGTGATCAACGCCCAATCCTTCGTCGCCTCCACACTCGATGTGGGCGATGCGGAGTTCATGGCGGGCGGCGCGATGCGGTTCACGGGTGCCTCGGGCGCGAAGGTGGAAAACCTCGGCACGATCAACGCCCTTGGCGGCAATGTCTTCTTGATCGGTAAAGATGTCTCCAACGCAGGCACGATCAACGCCGCTTCGGGCACGGTCGGCCTCGCGGGTGGCACCGACATCCTCTTCACCCCAGCGGGCGCGGGCGGGAGCAAGCTCGCCGTGGCGATCGCCTCGGGCGATGGCACCGTCACCAACAGTGGCACGATCACGGCGGTGAATGCGGAACTCAAAGCCGCCGGCGGCAACCCCTACGCGCTGGCGATTAACAACACAGGCATTGTCAAAGCCACGGGTGTCGCCCACGAAGGCGGCAAGATCTACCTCAAAGCCAACAAAGGCATCGTTGCCAACTCGGGCACGCTCGACGCCTCGGGCGCATCCCGTGGCGGCACGGTTCAGATCGAGACCAAGGGCAGTATCTCCCAGTCGGGCGTGATCTCGGTCTCGGGCGCGGATCAGGGCGGCGCGGTGACGATGGTCGCGGAGGCCTCCGCCGCCGAGGAGCCGGGCGCGATCACGCTCATGGGCGAGACCCGCGCCGACGGTGCGCTGGGCGGTTTGCTCTCCTTCCGCACGGATGCCTTCATCATGGGCGGCATCGCCTCGGCGAGCGGCACTCAGCAGGGTGGCTCGATTGACATCGTGGCTCCCCGTGCGGCGACCCTTTTCTCCAGCGCCCAGCTCCTCGCCCAAGGCGGTGGCTCTATCTCGTTGGGTGGCGGCGGCGCCGTTCTCTCCTCGGGCACGATAGACGCGAGCCATGCGACAGGGCAGGGCGGCACGATCGAGGTGACGGGCGAGAGCGTCGCGCTGGTCGCGGCATCGCTGGATGCCTCGGGACAGACGGGCGGCGGCGTGATCCATGTCGGTGGCGAGTGGCAGGGCTCGGGCGACCTCGCCCATGCCGATCAGGTCTTGGTCTCTCCTGGCACCACCCTCGATGCGTCGGCCAAAGAGAGCGGCGACGGCGGCGAGATCGTGGTCTGGGGCGATACGAGCAACCTCTTTTACGGCAACGCCTCCGCCACGGGCGGCTCGGTCAGCGGTGATGCTGGGCGCATCGAGATTTCGGGCGGCGACCTCACCTACGCTGGGCGTATCAGTCTCGCGGCTCCCCACGGCGTGGCGGGTTCCCTCCTGCTCGACCCGAAAAACATCACCATTGACGATGCCGCCGCCACGGGCGCGCAGGCGATCATTGATCTCATCCCTACTTATGTCCGTGGAGCGAATTCTTATTGGGGAAATGGAGGAGGGCTTAATAGCACATTTGTCACCGTTCTTCCCAACGGCGATATCATTTACGGGCATGCTTACGATGACACGAAAGTGACCGATGGGGGCGCGGTCTATCTCTTCAACGGGACGAGCGGTGCGGTCCGCGGTGCCCTTTATGGAAATATAACCAATCAGTATGTCGGCTACGCCGCCGTTACCACCCTCAAATATGGGGATCATGTGCATGGCGGCACGAATGACTATCTCGTCGCGAGTCCCTATTGGCAAGAAACGACGGGCGGAAGCTCGACCTACACGGGCGCGTTCACGCTGGTGGACGGCACGACAGGCATGGCAAAATCAGGCGCGGACAAGTCGCTCGTGGCGACAGACAACAGCATCCTCATCCCAAGAAAGTCTGCCAATTCAAGCCAGAGCTCATATAGTAATGCGACTGTCACCGAGCTGGAAAACGGGAATTATGTGATTTGTCTTCCCATGGCGCTCTCTTCGGCCTCATTGACGAGCGGGGCTGGCGTTCCAGAAATGGGTGCGGTTCTCTTGGTCAATGGCGCGACAGGCAAGGCTAAAATCAATGATTCGTGGGTTGTCTCGACCAGCAACAGTATTCATGGTTATTGGGATCCGAGTAGCTACGGTTACAGGGTAGGGAGCGGTGGCATCACGGCACTCCCTTATCATGCGACATCCAACCCCAATTATGCCTATGTCATTAACTCAATTGATACCAGCTTAAACAGTTTTACTTTTTATAACGGTGGGGCGTCTTGGGGGACACCCTACAGAACAGGTGCCATCACCTTGGCGGATGGCACGACGGGCAAACCTGTCGCTTCCCAAGGTTCTACAAGCGATCTGCGCATCTATGTCGAGGGGTCGGGTGGCACTTATACCAACTCGATCCGATCCGTGATTTACAACTCTAACAATTTCGCAATCGCCAACGGCGGAGGGATTCAGACTTTTGGTGCGGGGGTGGACGGCTTTTTGATCGTGAGTAATTCTCTTGGTGGGTATAGCACTGTCTCTAATTCTCAAGATACCATATACAAATGGATGGGGAACTTGGCTGTTGCCAAAATCAGCACGGGCAAGTTGCTGGACGACACTTTTCTAGTCAAAGGGCCCAATACTGGACAGGGAGATGCCACCTCGCCTAACTCGGTCTGGGGGGATGGTAGTGTCGGATCTGGTAATGTGGGCAAATTCAGTAATACTGTCTGGAAAAGCCCCGATCATCTCGACCAGATCGTTGTCCCCTATACCGACATCCTAAACAATGGAGGTGGTTTTATCACGATCCGCGCCAGCGATGGCCATGTGGTGGCGCGTGACGGGAGCGACGGCGGAATGGCTACGGGAAATGCGAGTTTCCTTTGGCGCTATAATGGAGCCACTCAAAATGCGATCGCAACGGCCAATGGGGGGGCAGGTGTGGGAGATGGCAAGTCGGGAGACAATCTGTTTTGGACTTGGAACGGTAATTATCAATCAGCGTTAATGACGATCAATGCAAATGGATTTGTAGTCCCCTTTCTCAATACGAGTGCGACCGCTGTGGGCTCGAGCGAGTCCGTCGCATTCCCCGATGTTTTTACAAGATTGACCACGGCGCGGGGCGATTTGGTCTTTTACAGAGACTCGTGGACGGGGGGGAGTTACAAAGGTGCTGTCGCGATCGCCAGCGGGAGCACGGGAAAATTTTTGGACGGGACGATCAGCACTCTGGATCCAGCAACCTCAAATAATGTGTTCACCACGACGGAGTCAACGGGTCCTAATTATACGATAGTTCCGAATTCCACGGGCGATTATATTTTGGTGAATAATTACGCCTACGACGGTTGGAAGGGTGCTGTCACGATCATAGATGCGAACACGGGCAGAGCGGTGCTGAACGATAATAAAGTGATGAGTGCCGCAAACACCGTTTTTGGGTTGGTGGCAAACGATTATGTCCAAGGTGTGGAGGCACTGGATAACGGGGACTGGGCGATAAGAGCTTCCAGTTGGGATAATGGCGCGACCGCGAATGTCGGCATGGTGGCGATCATGGCGGGGAGCGGAGCCAACCTCGGCAAAATCAAGCTGGACGGATCTCTGGCGATCTCGTCGAGCAACAGCTACATGGGCGAGCGGGCTGATGATCAGGTGGGGACATGGGATGGTGGTATCAGAGCCATCTCGAACGGGCGGGTGCTGATCGGTTCTCACCAATACGATAGCGCGACGATCTCCAATGTGGGGCGGCTCTCCATCTACGGGTTGCAGACGGTGGTGACGGATCCGAACACGATGACCTACGGGACGATCCCGACGGACGACAAGTCTTTGAGATCCTCGATGCTCACCGATGTGCTCAACACGGGCGCGAGCGTGACGATGCAGGCGAACAACGACATCACGATCAATTCGGCGATCACGGTGGATAACACTGGCGGCAACGGGGGCGTGCTGACTCTACAGGCAGGGCGCAGTATCCTGATCAACGCCAACATCACCACCGACAACGGGAACCTGGTGCTGATCGGCAACGACACGCTAGCCAACGGCGTGGTGGACGCCAACCGCACGGCGGGCGCGGCGGCGATCACGATGGCGTCTGGCACGAGCATCAACGCGGGCACGGGGAGCTTGAGCATCACGCTCTCGACCGGCGCGGGCCTGACCAATAGCACCAGCGGCGACATTACCCTGCGCTCGGTGACGGGCGGGGCGGTGACGATTGTCAACAACGGCGCGACGGCGGGGAGCGAAGTGATTTTGCAAGGCGCGGTGAGCGCGTCGAGTCTCGGCGTGACGGCGACGGGCGGGGTGACGAGCACCAGCGGCGCGTTGGGTGTGACGGGCAACTCGACCTTCACGGGTGGCAGTGGCACGACGATCACGGTGGACAACGCGGGCAACAACTTCGGCGGCACAGTCACATTTTCTGCGATCTCTGGCACGCTCGGGAGCGCGACCGTGGTGGACACGACCGCGCTGGCACTGGGGGCTATGTCTTTGACAGGAAACTTGGTGGTGACGGCGGGCGGCGCGATCACGCAGACAGGCGCATTCGACATTGACGGCACCAGCAGTTTCACGGCGGGGGCGAATGCCATCACCCTGACGAACACGAGCAACGACTTCACCGGAGCGGTGACCCTCTCCAATAGTGGGGCGAACAATGTGGCAGTGACCGACAGCAACGCCATCGTGCTGGGGACGAGTTCCGTGGGTTCGGGCACCTTGGCGGTCACTGGTGTGGGCATCACGCAAAACGGTGCGATCACGCAGGCGGCGGGTGCGGGAGCGGCGAGCTTCAGTGGCGGCGCGGGAGTCATCACCCTCACGCAGAGCAACAACTTCACGGGCGCAGTGAACCTGAGCAACAGCGGCGCGAACAATGTGGCGGTGACGGATGCCAATGCGATCGTGCTGGGCACGGTGAGCATCGGGCAGAACTTGGCGGTAGTTTCCAACGGCGCGATTACGCAGAACAACGCGTTGATCTTGGGCGGCGCAAGCAGTTTCAACGCGGGCGCAGGCACGATCACGCTGAGCCTGAACAACGATTTCACGGGCGCGGTGTCGCTCTCCAATACGGGGGCGAACTTGGTGTCGGTGACGGATATCAACGCCATCCAGCTCGGCACCGTGAGCGTGGGCAATGGCGGCCTCGATGTCACGGCGGTCGGCATCACGCAGGACGCGACGAGTGTCGCAGTGACGGGGCAGACTTGGATCCATGCCGGCACGGGCTCGATCACGCTCAACGATGCGGACAACAATTTTGGTGCCGCGGTGACGATTGATGTGAGCACCGGCGGGGCGAGCAATGTGGCGCTCAGAGACATTGACTCGATCATCTTGAACGCGGCCACATTGGGCACGGGCACGCTGACGGTGACGACAGGCATCGGCGGATCCATCACGCAGAGCGGCGCGATCACGCAGGCGGCGGGGGCAGGCGCGGTCTCGTTTGTCGCACTCGGCGGCAATATCACTATGAACCACGCCAGCAACGACTTCACGGGCGCGGTCTCTCTGACGGGCAACGGGAATGCGGCGTTGCAGTTGAGGGACAGCAACGCGGTCGTGTTGGGGACGAGCAGTCTGGGCACGGGCACCCTAGTGGTGACGGCGGGCGGGACGATCACGCAGAGCGGCGCGCTCACGCAAGGGGCAGGGGCTGGCACGGCGACATTCAACGCAGGAGCCAACGCGATCACCTTGACCAACACGGGCAACGACTTCACGGGCGGCGTGATCCTGACGGCGACGGGCAGCAACAACGCGAGCGTGGTGGACGCCAACGCGCTGGCGCTGGGCGCGAGCACGGTGGGCGGCAACTTGAATGCCACGGCCGGCACCGACATCACCAACACGGGGAACCTCGCCATCACGGGCAACAGCGTCTTCACGGCCGGCAACGGTGGGAGCATCACGGTCAACAGCGCGGGCAACGCTTTCACGGGCACGGTGCAGTTCGCGGCGAGTTCGGGCTCGTTGGCCAATGTCACGGTGCGCGACACCACGGCGTTCGACTTCATAGCGCTGAACTTGACAGGCAACTTGGGTGCGATCGCCGGCGGGGCCATCACGCAGAGCGGCGCGCTCGACATAGACGGGGCGAGCAGTTTCAACGCGGGCGCCAATGCGGTCACCTTGACCAACACGGGCAACGACTTCACTGGCTCGGTGGCTGTCACCAACAGCGGCGCGAACAATGTGGCGGTGACCGATTCCAACGCGATTTTTCTGGGTTCGTTTTCCGTGGGCACAGGCACCCTGGCGGTCAACGCCGTGGGCATCACCCAAGGCTCCACGATCACACAGGCATCGGGCGCAGGGTCTGCGACCTTCAACGGCGGGGCTGGAGCCATCACCCTGACGCAGAACAATGATTTTACGGGCGCAGTCTCGCTCAACAACAGCGGTGCGAACAATGTGGCGGTGACCGATGCCAACGCCATCGTGCTCGGCGCGAGCAGTGTGGGCACGGGCACCTTTGCGGTCAACAGCACGGGGGCGATCTCGCAGACGGGCGCAATCGTGCAGGCGGCTGGGGCGGGCACGGCATCCTTCGCCGCTGGCGCGGGTTCGATCACCCTGACCAACGCGGGCAACACATTCACGGGCGCAGTCGGCTTGAGCAACAGCGGCGGCAACAATGTGGCGGTGACCGACAGCGGCTCGATGGATCTCGGCACTGTGAGCGTGGGCACGGGGACCTTGACGGTCAACGGCGCAGGCATCACCCAGTCGGGCGTGATCACTCAGACGGCTGGCGCAGGAGCGGCGACCTTCAACGCGGGAGCCAACTCCATCGTCTTGACCAACGCCAGCAATAATTTCACTGGAGCAGTCGGGCTCAATACGACAGGGAACAACAACGCCAGCGTGGTGGATGCGGGCGCGATCAACCTCGGCACTTCGTCGGTGGGCGGCAACCTCAATGTCACCGCGACGGCGGCGGGCGACATCACCAACACGGGCGGCAACCTGAGCGTGACGGGCAACAGCCTTTTCACTGCGGCAAGCGGACGGAGCATCACGGTCAACGGCGCGGGTAACGCATTCACGGGCACGGTGCAGTTCGCGGCGAGCGCGGGCACGCTAGGCAGTGTCACAGTGGTGGACACCACCGCGCTCGACTTGCAAGCGCTCACCTTGACGGGCGCACTCAGTGCTACGGGCGTGGGCCTGACGCAGAGCGGGGTGCTGGACATTGACGGCACGAGCAGTTTCACGGCGGGGGCGAACACGATCACCTTGACCAATGCGAGCAACGATTTCACGGGTGCGGTCTCGCTCAGCAACACGGGCAACAACACCGTCTCTGTGCGCGACACCAACGCGCTGGTGCTCGGAGCCTCGACGGTGGGCGGCGACCTGACCCTGCAAGCGGCAGGCGCAGTGACGCAAACGGCGGGGATCACGGTCGGCGGCGGGTTATCCGTCACGACGACCCACGCGGCGGGCGATGTGGTCATCAACAACACCGGCGCGACAGCGACCGTGCTGGGCAACACGCTGGTGCAGGGCGACTACACCCTGACGGCGACAGGCGACGCGGTGACGCAGGCGAACGGCACGACCATCAAAGTCAACGGGGCATTCTCGGCGACGGCGGGATCGGTGAGTTTGACGGGGACGGACAATGTCTGGGGCGGCTCGTGGGCGGCCGGTTCCGACCAGCAGCTCCAATACATCGGCGTGGCGACCTTGGGCAACATGAACTACGCGGGCAACCTGATCGTGATTTCCAAAGCCAGCGGTGAAACATTCACGGGCGCGGCTGTGCACGGAGCGGCGGTGACCTTGGGCAATGCGGCCAACAACATCGCCGGGGCGATCTCGATCACCACCCCGATCACCAACGGCATCACGGCGGCGGGCGCAGATGTGGCGACAGGCATCACGCAGACGGCGGGCACGACTATCACGGTGGGTGGCATCGCCACCTTCAGCGTGGGCGCGAGCACGGTCTCTCGCGGCAACATCACCTTGGTGGGCGCGGGCAGTAACAACTTCGGCACGCTCCAGTTGAGCAACGGCGGGGCGACCAACGCCACCGTGACCGACACCAATGGCATTATCCTAGGCGCGAGCACGCTCGGGAGCGGCACTCTGACGGTCAACGCGGTGGGCATCACGCAGACGGGTGCGATCACGCAGGCGGCGGGCGCAGGCGCGGCGACATTCAACGGCGGGGCTGGCGTGATCACCTTGACCCACGCGGGCAACGACTTCACGGGCGCGGTGAGCTTGAGCAACAGCGGCGCGAACGCGGTGCAGGTGACCGATGCCAACGCTATCCAGCTCGGCACGGTTAATGTCGGGCAGAACCTGACGGTCAACGCCGTTGGGATCACGCAGGACACGACCAGCCTCACGGTGGCGGGGGCATCGTCGTTTAACGGCGGTGCGGGAGCCATTACGCTGACCGATGCGGACAACAACTTTACAGGCGCGGTCACTCTTGCCAACAGCGGCTCCAACGATGTGGCGGTCACCGACAGTAACGCTTTGACCGTGGCAACGGCAAGCGTCGGCAAAGATTTGACCCTGACCAGCACGGGTGCGATGGCGCTCGGCTCGACAGGTGCGGTGACAGTCGCGGGCAACCTCGTGGCGGCGAGCAACGGCGGCGCGATTTCCCAGACCAACCAACTGGCGGTGACGGGCACGAGCGGGTTCAATGCGGGTGCCAACACCATCACGCTGACCCACGCCAGCAACAACTTCACGGGCGCGGTTTCGCTTTCCAATAGTGGAGCCAACGCCGTCTCCGTCCGCGATGCCAACGCGCTGGTGCTTGGCACGGTCAGCCTCGGCGGCACTTTCGGTATTACGGTGGGAGGCGCTTTGACGCAGACGGGCTCGGCCGTCGTCTCTGGTGCGACCACGATTAGTGCCGGAACTCAGGCGGTGACGCTCAATCACGCCTCCAACCAGTGGGGCGACCTGATCCTGACGGGCGGCGCGGTGGAAGTGCGCGACAGCGGCGCGATGAACTTCGGTAATGTCAATGTCGCGAGCCTCGTGGCGCGGGCAGGCGGTGCGATCACCCAGACGGGCGGCACCTCAATCGCGACGACGGGGGCGGCGAGCTTCAATACCTCGGACGCGGCGGGGATCGGGAGCGTGAGCGTGACCGATAGCGCGGCGTTTGATCTCGCGACCTCCACTATCGGCGGCAACCTGCTCATCAATTCCACAGGCAATGTGCGTCAAGCCGCCGACCAGACCCTCAGCTTGGTAGGCAACCTCAACGCCCTGCCGGGCGGTGGCGGTGAAGTCCACCTCCTCGGCACGGTGCGCCTCGGCGGCACCAAGACGATCACCAACAACACGACGGTGATTGATGCGGGCGCGAACCTCAATCTCAACGAGTTGACCCTGCCAGGGGCGGGCGACATCACCATCAACCTGACCAGCGACGCGGTGGCATCCTTCGACGGCGCGGCGATCGCGCCAGCGGCGGTGACTTTGACCAACGCGGGCAACACCTTCGGGGGGGCGGTGGGATTTACCACGGCTTCGGCCAACTACACGGGCACGACGGCACCCAACACCTACAACATCAGCCAGACGGCGGCGGTGACACTGGGTGCGGGCCAGAAGCTCTACATCACCGACAAGGGTGGAACCAACGGGACGCGGGGCAATATCACCCTCAACCAAGCGGGGAACTCGTTCAATAATGTGGACTTCTCGGGCGGCAACATCTCGTGGAAAGAGACGGGCGCGGTGACGATCCTCGGAGCCCACGCTTCAGGGACGCTCTCGGTCACCTCCACGGGCGCAATTACCGACAGCGGTGCGGTGATCGCGGGCGGCCTGGCGACCTTCAACTCGGGGACCAACGCCATTACGCTCGATAGCGGGTTCAGTGCGGGAAGCGTCTCGATCACGGGTGGCGCGGTCTCCATCACTGAGATCAACTCGACGGCGATTGCTGGGGTGAACGCGACGGCGTTTACGCTGACCAGCGGCGGTGCGGTGACGCAGACGGGTGCGATGGTCGTGAGCGGGACGACGACGGTGACTGCCAACGGCGGCACCTCCGACATCACGCTCAACAACTCGGGCAACGACTTCGCGACCATCTCGACGACGGGCGCGAACATCGCCCTGCGCGACACCAACGCGGTGGTGCTGGGTGCGACGACAGCGGGCGGGACCCTCACGGTTACCAGCGGCGGGGCGGTGACGCAGACGGGCGACCTCGCGGTCACGGGTGTGACGACCCTCGTGGCGGGAGCCAACGACATCACCTTGACCCGCACGGGCAACAACTTCTCCAGCGTCTCGGTCACCTCGGGCAAGAATGTGAGCTTGCGCGACACCGACGCGCTCGATCTCGGCGCGAGCACGGTGACGGGCAACCTGACCGCCACGGCGGGCGGCGCGATCAGCGACAGCGGCGTTCTTGCGGTCACGGGCAACGCGGTGTTGAAGACGCTCAACGACGGTGGGAGCGACATCGTCCTCGACGGCGCGAGCATTTACGGAAGCCTGAGTGCCTCGACACGCAACGCGGCGGACAACGCGACGGTCTCGGCGGCGGTCACACTCAACGAGAACGACGCGATGAATATCAAATCCATCGTCACGGGCGGCGCGTTGACTCTCACGAGCAACGGCGCGATGACCCAGTCTGGCGCGATGGCGGCGGGCGCGTCGAGCTTCAGCGCGGGGAGCAACGCGATCTCGTTGGACCACGCGGGCAATGTGCTCGGGGCGGTCTCCTTCGGCGGCACCCCCTCGGCGGTGATTTTGACCGAGAACAGCGCGATCACGCAAAGCGCGGGGTGGAACCTCGGTTCCTCGAATCTCACGCTCGACTCGCAGGGGAACGCGATCACGCTGGTTACTGCTGGCAATGTCTTCGGCACGCTGGTCTTCAACAACGCGGGCGCGGTGAACATCTCCGAAGCCGACGCAATGGTGCTGGGCAACTCGAACAGTTCCTCGACCGTCGCGCTCACCTCGACGGCTGGAATCACGGGTGGCACGGTGGTGGCGGGCACCAGCTTGAGCCTCACGGCTGGGGGCAGTATCGGCACGGGCACGGGGAGCCGTTTCTCGGCTGAAACCAAGAGCTTCACGGCGACGACGGGCAGTAGCGGCGGCGCGATCTACATCCAGAACGCGGCGGACCAGTCACCCGACACGCCAGCACTCATCACGGGCCTGACCACCGTCGGCGGGGTCATTAACATTCTGCACAACGGCAACGACGGGTTGACGGTCTCGGGCAATGTGACTAGCGGTGATTCTTCCGCGACAGGTGCTGACATCACGATCAACAGCCAGGCAGGCCGCATCACGGTCAATGCAGGTGTCACCATTTCGAGCCAGAACGCGGGTTCAGGTGGCTCGATCCAGACGGTCGGCACCTTTACGCAAAACGGCACGCTGACGGCGGGCGACGGCACGACGGTGCGCATCGAGGGGACGGCGGCTGGCAGTGACATGGACAGCAACATCGCGGGGGTGCAAAACGCGAACTCGCATAGCATCACCTCTCTCCGCGACATCATCATCACGGGAACGCTCAACGCGACGGCGGGCAACATTTCGATCACCGCCGACAGCGACAACACGGGCACGGGTGGCGTGGAGATTCAGGCGGCGGCGGCGCTTTCTGCTACGGGCAACATCTCCATCGCAGGTTCCGATCTCTGGAAGACGCCTGGCACCGTCGGCGACGCGGTCGTGATCGCTGCAGATGGAGCCAACAACCAAGTGCTGGCGACGGGCACGATCACCATCGGGGTCGGTTCGGGCGCGGGCATCGGCGCGGATCTCGACATCGCTGGGCGCGTGATCTCCAGCGGCGTGGGTAACATCAGCCTCACCGCCAATGACCAAATCTCGTTGGGCACCGTGGTGCAGAGCGCGGGTGGCGCGATCGCCTTCAACGGCAAGACCAACCTCACCGCCAACTCGCAGGTGACGACGGGCGGCGGCAACGCCTCCTTCAGCAAAGTGGTGGACGGCGGCTTCTCGCTCACGGTCAATTCGGGCGCGGGTTCCGTCAGCTTCTCGGATGCGGTCGGCGGTTCCGCCGCACTGACAGCACTCGACACCACGGGCGGCACCATCGGGCTCAAAGCGGTGACGACCAGCGGGGCGCAGAGCTACACGGGCGCGACGACTTTGGGTGGCACGCTCTCGGTGACAGGCGCGGGTGCAGGCGTGACGGTGACGGGCGCGACGACGCTCGCCTCGGGCGGTGGCACGATTTCTTTGACGGGCAGTCATGCCGACAACGATGTGACTCTGGGCGCGGTGGACGGGGCGCAGGTGCTCTCGATCACGGCGAATGGTGGCGATGTCACCCTCGGCGCAGTCGGCGGCTCGACCGTTCTCACGGGCGTGAGCGTGACGGGCAACACCATCGCCCTCACGAGCGCACGCACCAGCGGCTCGCAGGATTACACGGGCACGACGACGCTCTCGGGCAACCTCGCCACCGATTTGGGAGCTAACGCGGGTTCGATCACCGTGACGGGCAATCTCCTCCTCGGTGTCGCCAGCGTCACCTTGGACACCGACCACGCCACGGGCACGGACGGCTCCATCGTGGTGACAGGTAATGTGACGGGTGGCGGCAAAGCGCTGGCTCTCACGGCGGGTTCGGGCAATGTGACGATGGGCGGCATGGTGGGTTCGGGCGTGGCGGGGCGGCTCTCCTCCCTCTCGGTCACCAGCACGCACGAGAGCGGTATCACGCAAGTGGGCGGCTGGTTCACCGTCGGCACGGCGACCTTAGATGCGGGAAGCGCGGACATCTCGTTGGACAACGCCGCCAACGATTTCGGGACGGTGGCGGTCACCCGTGGCGGCCATGTGAAGCTGGCTGACATGAGCGGGATTATTTTGACGAATCCAGGTTCCACCAGCCCGCTTTCCAGCCTGACCGTGAACGCGACGACGATCACGCTCGATGGTGCCAGAACCGCTGGAGCACAAGAATATACGGGCGATGTGACAGCTTCCAGCGATCTTCTGGCCGATTTGGGCAGTAACGGCGGGAATGTGAAAATCACGGGCGCGCTCGCTTTGGGCGGCAACTTGCGCATAGATACCGACCACGCCACGGGCACCGATGGCGACATCTCCGTGACTGGCAACATCACGGGCTCGGGCTTCGGTTTGACCCTCGATGCGGGTAGCGGCGACATCACGCTCGGCGGGACGGTCGGCGCGACGGGTGCGGGCAGGCTTTCGGCAATCTCGGTCGCCAGCACGCACGCGAGCGGGATCGCCCAGGCGGGGGCGTGGTTTACGACGGGCACGCTGACGGTTCTTTCGGGCACCGCCGACACGACGCTCACCTCGTTGCTCAACGAGTTCGGATCGCTTGCGGTAACTTCTGCCAAGAACTTCACTCTGAAAAACTCGGGCGTGTTGGCGCTCGGCGGCGTGACGGTTTCGGGCGACTTGGATCTGGTCTCCGTCGGCGACATGACCAGCACGGGCGTCCTGACGGTCTCTGGAGGATTGGCCAAGTTCGATGCGGGGACAGGCAAGCTGATGTTGGACAAGGCGGGAAACAACTTCAAGGAAGTGACCGTCACGAAGGCGGGTCAGACCAAGATTGTTGATAAGGATGACATCACGCTTGCAGGCATCTGGGCGACCACGGGCGAGACGATCGTCGAGGCGCTAGGCAAAGTGACCGCCAAGAGCGGTGCCAAGATCAATGCCACAGGCTCGTTCACGGCATCGGGCACGGGCTTCGCCAACGAGTCCGACGCGGGCCTGTTCGCCTCTGCCGGACGATGGCTGATCTATAGCCCGCTCAAGTCCGCCGTCACCAAGAACGGGCTGACGGGCGAGGAAGATTTTTCTAAACTCTATCCTGCTTCCCCTGCTTTCGGCGGCAACGGGTTCGTTTATGGAGACGCAAAACCGCCAGAGCCTTCCACAAACGATAAGAAGGTCGGTGGTTTTACTCCAAAAGAAATCGGCGGAAAGCCAGCGTCCAGTGGTGGGTTCGGCGTTGTTGATTTTCCTGTCGTCGGCGGGGGAGACGATGACGACAGTGGCGGCGGCGGCGGTTCAGGCGGTTCAGGCGGTTCAGGCGGGGGCGGTGGAGGCGGAACGCCAAGATTTGTCAAAGAGAATACGGGCGGTGGTTTTGAGGATGTAGGGTTCAAGTTCCTTTCCACCCTTGGCGGCGGTTCTGGTGGTGGAGGTGGTGGGCTTGGATCGGGCGGCGGTTCTCTCGGTGCTAGCACGATCATGGGCGGCTCTGGGGCTTCCAGTCCTGGCATGGGAGGAGGCGGTCCAGGGATCGTTGTCGGGGGATCGTTTGCAGGGGGTTCGATCTTCGCTTCTTCGGGAGGTTCGTCCAACGGAGGAGGAGCTTCGGGCGGTGAGGTTGCTTCCGCAGGCGGCGGCACGGGCTTTGCGCTGGGTTTCGGTGTTGGCTCTTTAGCTTTCGACAGCCGCACTTTTGATGGAGAAGTTCGAGGCGAAGGGACAAACCTACCTTTTGCCACGCTCTCCCATGCCTCGAGTTTTGAAATATTAATGGAAGAAAAAAAATAGCCAGTGCTGGAAAAGAAATATATGAATAAAAGGAATGTCTGGTGCTGGATGGCGGTTGTTTTGATGGGAACAGGTGGGCTGGCTTTCGCCCAAGATTTGGAGCGGGTTAAGCCTAAACTCCCCGAGCCATCCCAAGTGGACTCCAAACCTAAAAATGAGACCACGCCCCGCTCTTCCGCAGGCATTCCAGACGAAGAAGGCAAAATTTTTCTGCCAAGCCTCAAAGGGGTTGTTTTCATTTCGAGCATGGAGAAGGTGGCTCCAGGGGGGCGCGAGGAGAAGGGGGTTCGGATCGAAGGTTTGCCGATCCTTTCCGATGAGACCGCTTTCCAAAAGTCCGTTGAAGCCTATTTGGATAAACCACTCTCGTTTGCCAAACTAAATGAAATCTCCCGTTTAGCCGTGCAGATCTATCTGAAAAAAGGGCGTCCCGTCGTGGATGTGTTTGTTCCAGAGCAATCCATTGAGGGCGGAACCGTCCAGTGGGTGGTGATGGAAGGGAAGGTCGGCAAAATCCGCGCAACAGGTCAGAAATGGTTTAGTGGCGAGAGGCTTGAGGGCGAGATCAGGTCGCTGCCAGGTGGGGTGATAGACGGCAAACAGATCGAAGCCGACGCGGCGTGGCTTAACCAAAACCCGTTCCGCCAAGTCGTGCCGACCTTCGTGCGAGGCAAGGAAGTGGGCTATACCGACATCGAATTGCGCACGCAAGATCGTTTCCCTCTTCGCACTTACGCGGGCTATGAAGACAACGGCTCGGACATGACGGGCGATGAGCGCTGGATGGCGGGGTTCAACTGGGGCGATGCATTTTTCCTCGACCACATCTTGAGCTACCAGTTCACGACGAGCAGTAACGGATGGCATTTCAAAGCGCATTCGGGGAGTTACACCATCCCCGTCCCCGTGCTGAAGCACAGGGTCACTTTCAGCGGGAGTTACGGGACGAGCAACGCCGATGTGCCCGCGCCATTCCAGATGGGAGGCGAGAGCTGGCAGGTGGGTGGACGATACAACATTCCCTTGCCGACACCGCAAGCTTGGAGCTGGCTCACGCACGAGGCGTCTTGGGGGTTCGATTTCAAACAGAGCAACAACAACCTTGAATTTGGCGGGACGCAGGTCTTCGACACGGTGACGGATGTGGCGCAATGGACAGCGGGCTACAGCCTTTCGGCGGTGGATCCTTTGGGGACGACGCGGTTCTCGGCCAATGCGTTCTGGAGCCCAGGGCAATGGGCTTCTCATAACCACGACCACCAGTTTCTCGCGGCACGCAATGACTCGCAGGCGGATTACGCCTATGTGAATGTGGGCGGGGAACGGGTGACGAAGTTGCCGTGGGATTTTTCGGCTGTGACCAAGGGGAGCTTCCAGTTTGCCGACAGGAACTTGCTTTCGAGCGAAACGCTGGGCGTGGGCGGATCCAACAGCGTGAGGGGTTATGACGAGCGGGAAGCCAACGGGGACGAGGGGTGGTTGTTCTCGCAGGAGTTGAGGACGCCAGCGGTCAACCCGCTGGTGGAGATGGGGTGGACGAATGCTCGGGATGCTTTGCAGTTTTTAGCGTTTTGGGATTACGGGGTAGCGGAGACATGGAAACCGATGTGGCTCCAGAACAAGGATGCGGAACTCTCGAGTGCGGGTGGCGGTTTGCGCTACGGGGTTTCGAGCTATATGAGCGTCAAGTTCGACTACGGCTGGCAGTTGATAGACAGCGGTGCGAACCGCCGCTATGACTCGCGCGGTCATTTAAGCGTCATGTTCAGCTATTGATCGCCGCCTCGACAAAGCCTAGCAACCACCTCCCCCCACGGGATTCAACCCGCCTTCGCCACCGGCAACTCGCTCCACTTGGTGGTGTAGGAAGGGCTCTTATGTTCCTGCTTCATTCCCCATCGAGGTTTCGTCCCCATCGAGCCGATCCTGACTTTGTCCGTGCCCATCTTCCTGTTGATTTGATCCATCGCTTCCATGAGTATTTTTCGTTTTTCATCGGAAGCTCTATCCT
>JFJP01001243.1_pt1 | contig 22597 bp, 20 predicted proteins | sample 431651 | NCBI WGS metagenome assembly JFJP01 (sample SAMN02602958, study PRJNA72255) | Microbial mat metagenome, whole genome shotgun sequencing project. | biome: fresh water; feature: sink hole; material: water; isolation source: purple microbial (photo- and chemosynthetic) mats found in...
GTAATCTAAAATCTGCATTCTGCAATCTTTCTTCTTATGCGTCTAATTCGCCTGCAATTACATTTAAACTTGATAATATTACGATGGCATCGGATAACATTCCGCCTTTAATCATTTCTGTATAAGCTTGATAGTATATAAAGCAAGGTCTTCTAAAGTGTAAACGATATGGCGTTCTGCTTCCATCGGTTATTAAATAAAATCCTAATTCTCCATTGCCGCCTTCTACTGGATGATAAATTTCTGCCACAGGAACTGGAACTTCACCCATCACAATTTTAAAGTGATAAATTAAGCTTTCCATATTATGGTAAACGTCTTCTTTTGGAGGCAAATAATAATCAGGTACATCAGCGTGGATTGGGCCATCTGGTAATTTAGCCAATGCTTGTTTGATGATGCTTAAACTTTGCCAAACTTCGGCATTTCTAACACAAAATCTATCGTAAGTATCGCCTGATTTTCCTACTGGAATATCAAATTCAAAATCTTCATAAGAAGAATAAGGTTGTGCTTTTCTTACATCATAATCGATTCCGGCAGCACGAAGATTTGGACCTGTTAATCCATATTGCATGGCGCTTTCAGCGGTAATAGGTCCAACATTCACAGTTCTATCAATGAAAATTCTATTTCTTTCGAAAAGGTTTTCAAATTCTTTCCAAGCAACTGGGAAATCTGTTAAAAAAGTGTCTAATTTTTTGAAAGCAGCTTCTGACCAATCTCTTTCGAAACCGCCAATTCTACCCATATTGGTTGTTAGACGAGCACCACAAATTTCTTCGTAGATTTCGTAAACTTTTTCTCTAAATTGGAATACATAAAGAAAACCAGTATAAGCTCCAGTATCCACTCCAAGAATGGAATTACAAATTAAGTGATCGGTTATACGAGCCAATTCCATTACGATAACTCTTAAATATTGAGCTCTTTTTGGGACTTCAATTTCTAATAACTTTTCAACCGTCATCCACCAAGCCATGTTATTAATAGGAGAAGAACAATAGTTCATTCTGTCTGTTAAAACGGTTACTTGATAAAATGGTCGATTTTCGGCAATTTTTTCAAAAGCACGATGAATGTATCCAATGGTTGGTTCGGCATCAAGAATTTTTTCACCATCCATAAGTAAGATATTTTGAAAAATACCATGTGTTGCTGGATGCGTTGGGCCAAGATTTAATATGGAAAGCTCGCTACCATCTTCGTTGCGAGTTTGTTCAATAACTTTGGCATATCGATGCTCTGGTAATAATAATAAGTCTGACATTTTATAATGTTGAATTATTTATTTTGTTTTATAGTTTTTGTGCCGTTCTTCCAAAGAAACGGTCGTCTTTATCGGTTCTTCCGCTATCTTCCATTGGAAATTCTTTTCGCATTGGGAAAGATACCATTTCATCCATATTCAAAATACGTTTCAATTGTGGGTGTCCTATAAAATTGATTCCATAAAAATCGAAAGTTTCTCTTTCCATCCAATTGGTGCAAAGAAATAAATCGGTCATGGAATGAACTTCAGGATTTGCGCCATTAAGATAAGTTGTTATTCTTATTCTAACGTTTTCAACCCAATTATGCAAATGATAGACTACAGCAAACTGATGATTTTCATCATGGTCTGGATAGTGAACTCCACATAAATCGGTTAAGAAGTGAAAATTCAAATCGGCTTCTGTTTTTAAAGTTCTAATTACTTCGTAGATAGCATCTGAACTAGCTTCGAATGAAAAAACATCTCTACTCATAGAAAAATTTAGAACTTTGTTTCCAAATTTTTGAGTCATTTTTTCTTGTATGTATGCCGTTTCTAAAGCCATATTATAGGTTGTAAGAAGCTAATAATTCTTTATATTCTGGAGAATTTCTTCGGCGTACCGATTCGTTCTTTACCAATTCTTGTAATTGCATGACGCCATCCACAATTTGTTCTGGTCTTGGAGGACAACCAGGCACGTAAACATCTACTGGAATAACTTTGTCTATTCCTTGTAAAACAGAATACGTATCAAAAATACCTCCTGAACATGCACAAGCACCAACAGAAATCACCCAACGAGGTTCAGACATTTGTTCGTAAACTTGGCGTAAAATAGGAGCCATTTTTTTAGAAATGGTCCCCATAACCATAAGCATATCCGCTTGACGAGGAGAAAAGCTTACTCTTTCAGAACCAAATCGTGCTAAATCATAATGTGAAGCCATAGTTGCCATGAACTCAATACCACAGCAAGAAGTTGCGAAAGGTAAAGGCCAAAGCGAATTTGCTCTTGCCAATCCAACCACATCATTTAGTTTAGTAGCGAAGAATCCTTCACCTGTTACTCCTTCTGGTGGAGCAACCATTTTTGTTTTAGAATCACTCATTTATAATTCGTAATTTATAATTATTACATCTGTTCGCTTACGCTCGAGTCGTAATTAATCTATTCCCACTCTAATGCTTTCTTCTTGATTATGTAGAAGAAACCAACTAAAAGTAACAACATAAAAATAACCATTTTGATCATTCCGTCTATTCCTAATTCTCTAAAATTTACTGCCCATGGATATAAGAAAATTACCTCTACATCAAAAAGTACAAAAAGTATGGCAACAAGAAAATATTTTACAGAAAAAGGAATACGGGCATTTCCTACAGATTCAATACCGCACTCAAAGTTTTTATCTTTGTTTTTAGAATGTCTTTTTGGTCCAAGAAAACTAGAACCAATAATGGTTGCTACAACAAATCCTATTGCTAGCCCAGCTTGCATTAAGATTGGTAAATAATCAATTTGAGTAGATGGCATGTCTCTAAAAGTTAGTATTTGTAAAATAGCCACAAATATACATTGCATTATTTAATTCTCAAAAATCATTAGATAAACGTTTGTTATTTATGCGTTAAAATTGTTTATTTAAACTTATTCTAAATAATATTTTTAAAAACAAAAAAACGCTCTGAAATTTTCAGAGCGTTTAACAATTTAGGCAATCAAAAAATAATATATATTAGTCTTCGATAACTACTACTTGAGCAGCTACTTTACCTTTTCTTCCTTCTTCTTCTTCGTAAGAAACTTTGTCTCCTTCGTTTAAGTTTTCAGCTTTAATACCTGTAGCGTGAACGAAAATGTCTTTTCCATTTTCATCATCTGTAATGAATCCGTAACCTTTTGACTCATTGAAAAATTTAACTGTACCTGTGCGCATTTTGTAATGTAAAAAAATTAATAATGGTCAAAGATATACTTAATTATGACATAGCAAACAAAAATTAAATAAAAGTTTAAAAAATTTACAATAATTTAAAATTATAATTGAATGATATTCAAGGAAATATTTTGATATTGTATTTAAATTGCATAAAAAAAGCAACTATTTATAAATATTAAAATAGTTGCTAATTTGATAGTAATTACTTCAATTCCACTTTTATATGTAATTCTTTTAATTGAGCATCATCAATTACAGATGGAGCATCAATCATAACGTCTCTTCCTGAATTGTTTTTTGGGAAGGCAATAAAATCACGAATGGTTTCTTGACCTCCAAGAATGGCTACCAATCTATCCAATCCAAAGGCTAAACCTCCGTGTGGTGGCGCTCCAAACTGGAAGGCGTCCATCAAAAAACCAAACTGATTACGAGCTTCTTCTTCAGTAAATCCTAAATATTTAAACATTAATTGCTGTGTCCCTTTGTCGTGAATTCTGATTGAACCACCACCAATTTCATTTCCGTTCAAAACCATATCGTAAGCATTGGCACGAACTTTTCCTGGATTGGTTGCTAACAATGCCATGTCTTCTGGTTTTGGAGATGTGAATGGATGGTGCATGGCGTGCCATCTGCCGCTTTCTTCATCTAATTCTAACAATGGAAAATCTACCACCCATAAAGGAGCAAATTCTGCAGGATTTCTTAATCCTAATCTTGTTGCTAATTCCATTCTTAAAGCTGAAAGTTGCGCACGTGTTTTGTCAGCTGGACCAGAAAGTACCAAAATCATATCGCCAGCTTTTGCACCAGTAATTTCTGCCCATTTTGCTAAATCTTCTTGATTGTAGAATTTATCTACAGATGATTTGTAGGTTCCATCAGCTTCACATTTTACATATACCATTCCTGATGCACCAACTTGTGGACGTTTTACCCAATCAATTAAAGCATCAATTTCTTTACGAGTATAGGTTGCACAATTTGGAGCGGCAATTCCAACTACCAATTCAGCCGAATTGAAAACTGGAAAATCTTTGTGTTGCGTTACTTCATTTAACTCGCCAAATTTCATATCAAAACGAATATCTGGTTTGTCATTACCATAAGTTTTCATGGCATAATCATAGGTAATTCTTGGGAATTTTTCTACTTCAATACCTTTTATTTCTTTTAGTAAATGACGCGTTAATCCTTCAAAAACATTCAGTATATCTTCTTGTTCTACAAATGCCATTTCGCAATCGATTTGTGTAAATTCGGGTTGTCTGTCGGCACGTAAATCTTCGTCACGGAAACATTTTACAATTTGAAAATATTTATCCATTCCGCCAACCATCAAAAGTTGTTTAAAGGTTTGTGGCGATTGTGGCAAAGCATAAAATTGACCTTCATTCATTCTGCTTGGCACTACAAAATCTCTTGCGCCTTCTGGAGTTGATTTAATTAAATAAGGTGTTTCTACTTCACAAAAATCTAAATCTGAAAGATAATTTCTTACCGCTTGTGCTACCTTATGACGAAACAACAAACTGTTTTTTACTGGATTTCTACGAATATCTAAATAACGGTATTTCATTCTAATGTCTTCACCACCGTCGGTTTCATCTTCAATGGTAAAAGGTGGCGTTAACGATGCATTTAGAATGGTCATTTCTTTTACAAGAATTTCAATTTCGCCTGTTGGGATATTTTTATTTTTGGCTTCACGCTCAATTACAGTTCCTTTTACTTGAACTACAAATTCTCTTCCAAGAGTTTTAGCCAATTCAAAAACCGATTTTTCTGAACGACTTTCGTCAAATAATAATTGTGTTATTCCATAACGGTCGCGCAAATCAACCCAATTCATGAACCCTTTATCTCTTGATTTTTGTACCCAACCAGCAAGTGTAACTTCTTGATTACTATGTGAGGCATTTAACTCACCACAATTATGACTTCTATACATTTGGAATAATTTTTTTATAAATAACAATTAGACTTTAGGTCTCGATTGCAAAAGTAAAAAACTTCATCCGAAATAAACACTAATATTTTCATAATGAATAATTGAGGGTAAATAAATTTAACTACATTTGATTTCAATTAAATAAAAATTAATGATATGAAAAAAATTGGAATCTTTTTATTTGCGCTTATTTTATCAAATGTAAGCTTTGGGCAAGATAATGTAGTAAAGTTTAAAGCAGAAATTGCTAATAGAAACGGTGATGTTATTTACATCAATACCCCGGCAAACAGAACAATTAAAGAAATTAAAGTTAATGATAAAGGAATTTTTGAAGCTTCGTTTGAAGTAGCTGATGGTGATTATATGATGTTTGATGGTGCAGAATATGCACAATTATTTTTAAAAAACGGATATGATTTAAAATTAACAATGGATGCAAAAGAGTTTGATGAAACTATTGTTTTTAAAGGTAAAGGTGCTGATGAAAACAATTTTTTAGCTCAATCAGCATTAATTGAAGAAAAATTTAATTATGATGAAGTACTTGCTTTAAGTGAAGAAGAATTTACAAAAGCGACTACAACGAAACAGAAATTAGACATTGAACGTTTAGAAAAAGCGAAGTTAGATGCTAAATTCACAGAAAATCAAAAGCAAAATATCGAAATGAACCTAAAAGGGTTAAAACAATATTACAATCAAAGTAAAGCAAATAAAAAATTAAATAATGCAGTAGCTCCTGATTTTGATTATGAGAACCATGCTGGTGGAAAAACTAAGTTAGGAGACTTGAGAGGAAAATATGTTTATATTGATGTTTGGGCTACTTGGTGTGGACCTTGTAGAGCTGAAATTCCATCGTTGAAAAAAATTGAAGAGAAATATCACGATAAAAAAATTGCTTTTGTAAGTATTTCTGTTGACGAGCAAAAAGATTATGAGAAGTGGAAAAAGTTTGTAGTTGAAAAACAACTTGGCGGAATCCAATTGTATGCAGATAAAAATTGGATGTCTGATTTTATAAAAGCGTTTGGAATTAATTCTATACCTAGATTTATATTAATTGATCCTACTGGAAAAGTGGTAAATGCTGATGCTGATAGACCTTCTAACCCTAAATTACAAGAGCAACTTGATGCACTTTTAAAATAATAGAAATCATTTATAAAGCAAAAAAGCTCCGAAGAATGAATATTCGGAGCTTTTTTAGTTTAAACAATTTTATTAATCTTCAGTTGCAATTCTTCTGTTTTCTCTTCTATCTCTCAATTTATATTTTACTCGTTTTACTAAGTAGAACATGACTGGAACCATAATCAAAGTTAAAACAGTGGCATAGGTTAATCCGAAGATTATCGTCCATGCTAATGGCCCCCAAAACATTACGTTATCTCCACCAATAAATATATGTGGATTTAAGTCTGTAATTAAAGAAAAGAAGTCAAAGTTCAATCCAATTGCTAATGGAATTAATCCTAGAACTGCGGTTAAAGCCGTTAATAATACTGGACGTAAACGCGATTTTCCTGATTCTATGATTACTTCTTTTATTTCTTCTAATGATAAATCGTCATGGCTATTTAGGTGTTTTTCGGCAACTTTTTTATCTAATAAAAGCACAAAGAAGTCCATCAATACAATTCCGTTTTTTACCACAATTCCGGCAAGAGAAATGATTCCCATCATGGTCATTAGTATTACGAAATCCATATTTGCAATAACATATCCATAGAAGACACCACTAAAACTCAAGATAACTGTAAATAGAATTACCATTGTTTTAGAAACCGAATTAAATTGTAAAACAATAATAATTGTGATTCCTGCCAAGGCTAAAAACAGCGCGTACATCAAGAAATTTTGGTTTTTCCCTTGTTCTTCTTGAACTCCTGAAAACGAATAAGTTACTGTTTTTGGTAATTCATAACCTTTTAATTCCGTTTGAATTTGTTTTGTAATTTCATCACCATTAAAACCTGTTAAAACATTAGAATAAACCGTCATGATTCGCTTTTGGTTTTTTCTTTTGATTTGGTTGTAAGTAGTGGTTTTTTCTGTTTGTGAAACTGCCGAAATTGGCACTTGCATCATCTGACCATTGTTCTGATTTCTAAACGTTAATGATTGATTGAACAATACATTTTCGTTCTTGCGTTGATCGTCTTGCATGCGCATCGTAATATTATAATCGTCGTCACCTTCTTTATAAGTAGAGATTTCTTGACCATAAACCGAACGACGCAAATTGAAACCTAATTGACCTGTTGAAACACCCAAACTTCCTGCGCTAACTCTATCGACTTTTACTTCCAATTCTGGACTTTCTTTGTTAACATCAACACTTAAACGCTCAATTCCTGGAATGTTTTTAGCGTTGATAAAAGCAATCATTTTGTCGGCTTCTTTCAACATCAAATCATAGTCAGTTCCTGTAAGTTGAATACTAATTGGATAACCTGCTGGCGGACCATTTGAATCTTTTTCAACCGTAACTGTTGCACCTGCAATTCCTTTTACTTTAGCGCGAATTTCTTCTAAAATAACATTGGTATCAATGCCTTGACGGAATTTGAATTCAGAGAAATTTACGGTTACTTTTCCTTTAAAAGGTGTTTCCGATGCTGAACCTGCATCAACATTTGGATTTCCTGCGCCAACACCCACTTGAGAAACAATTGATTCTGCCAAAAAGTTTTCTTTGGTAGTTTCATCAACATATTTACTCAAAATTTCAATTACTTGTTTTTCTACAAATAATGTTGCTTTATTGGTTTTTTGAATGTCTGTTCCTTGTGGATATTCTATATAAGTAATCACTTGATTTGGCGTGTTTTCTGGAAAAAACAACACTTTTCTTGGGAAAATTACAAGTAAAATAAAGGAGAAAAATAACAAACCAATAATTCCAGCTAAAGCAAACCAAGCTTTTTTGCCTGTTAAAATCTTAGCCAAGAAATTTTTGTACTTGTCTTCCATTTTTGGAAAAAAGTTATGCTGAAAATCTTGTGTCCATTGGTATAATTTTAGTTTATACAACCACATTAATCCTAATGAAATAATTGCTAAATGACCGATTGCTTTTGCAAAAGTAGAATTTGTTAAATGTCCTAAAATAACAAAAACAATTCCAAGAACACTAAATATAATGGTATATAATTTAGCCGATTTTTTAGAAACATTTTTATCTTCAATAGCCATAGAACCCCCTGTCATAGCTGCATTTACAACCATTGCCACAAATAATGAAGCCGTAAGTGTAACTGTCAACGTAATTGGGAAATATTTCATGAATTTACCCATCGTTCCTGGCCACAATGCAAAGGGTAAAAACGCCATAAGTGTTGTAGCTGTTGAGGATATTACAGGCCAAGCAATTTCGCCAATACCAATTTTGGAAGCGGTAACTCTGTCCATTCCTTTTTTCATGTTGGCAAAAACGTTGTCTACAACCACGATTCCGTCGTCAACAAGCATTCCTAATCCCATTACCAATCCGAAAAGAACCATGGTATTTAAGGTCAATCCAAACATGGAAAGAATACTGAAAGCCATCAACATAGAAAGTGGAATTGCTGCGCCAACGAAAAGTGAATTTCGTAATCCCATGGTAAACATTAACACAATCATTACTAGCACAATACCAAAAATAATGTGGTTTGATAGTTCGCTAACTTGGTGTTCAACACGTGACGATTGATCGTTAGAAAGTGTTAGTTTTAAATTAGATGGCAAATATGAAGTTTCCGCCTTTTCCAGTTTTTCTTTTACTTGCTCAATAGCCGAAATCATGTTTTGATTAGAACGTTTTTTCACATTCAACATTACAACTTCAGTTCCTTTTTCTCGAGCATAAGTTGTTTTTTCTTTTTCCTTGAAACTGATTGTTGCAATATCTTTTAGATAAACTGCGCCACCATAAGATTTGATTATGATATTTTCTAATTCTTTAGGATTTTTAATTTCACCAACAATTCTAATATTATTTCTGGAACCTTGCGAAATTAAATTTCCGCCAGAAAGCGTCATATTTTCGTATTTTACAGCATTTTGAATTTCATCAAAAGAAACTTGTGCTGCTGTCATTTTGAAGATATCTACAGCAATTTCTACTTCTTTATCATCAACTCCAAGTATCTCTACTTTTTTAACTTCTGGAATTTCTTCAATATCATCTTGAAGTAATTCGCCATATTTTTTAAGTTGTTGTGTAGTATAATTTCCTTGCAAATTGATATTTAAAATAGGCACCTCTTCTGAAATGTTAAGTTCAAAAACGTTTGGTTCTACTTTACTTCCGTTGTCTAAATTTGGCCAATCGGTATCTGCTTTAGAAAAATCAACTTTATCTTTTATTTTAGTCTTAGCCTCTTCGATTCTAATTTTATCACCAAATTCAACGATTATCATACCATAATCTTGAAACGAACTAGACGTAATTTTTTCAACACCCGAAATGTTTTTGAACTCTTTTTCGAGTGGTTTTATAACTAATTTTTCAACATCTTCGGCGGAGTTTCCCGGAAAGACAGAAGAAATATAAACTTTGTTCTCAATGATTTCTGGAAAATCTTCACGAGGCATTGTTAAATAGGCAATTACACCTGTAATAACAATTAATAAGGTCAAGATATAAACAGTAACTCGATTGTCAACTGCCCAACTTGATATACTGAATTCTTTGTTTTGATGTGACATATTTTTAGTTTCAGGTTTCAAGTTTCAGGGTTAAGCGTTTTGAGAACAGCTTGAAACCTTAAACTTGAAACAATTATATTTTAGAAATTCAATTTCATTCCGTCAGCAATACTATTTACACCTTCGGTTACAATGAGGTCATTTGTTGATAAACCGCTTACAATTTCGGTTACATTATCTGATGATTTTCCAACTTTTACTAGCACTTTTTTAGCAGTACCAGTTTTGCCATTTGAATTTGTTACCGAGAAAACAAATTTGTTTCCAGTTCCGTCTTCTTGCACCACATTTGTTGGCACTACAATTGCATTTTTGCTTGTATAATCAATGATCTTAAGTTTAGCAACTTGGTTAGGGCGCAATAAATTTTCAGGATTTGGCACACTTACTTCAATACCAAAACTTCTGTTGTTTGGATTGATAAAGTTTCCAACCTGTCTCACTTTCCCTTTGTAGGTTTTTCCTAGAGAAGTTAAGAAAACATCTACTACGGTACCTACTTTTAATTTGCCAATGTAGGTTTCAGGTACAGAGGTAGAAACATACATGTTAGATAAGTTTACAATTCGCATTAAACCTTGTGGACTTGGTGCTACAATTTGCCCTTTTTCAACAAAAACTTCATCTATTGTTCCGCTAAATGGAGCACGAATTACTGTTTTAGATACTTGTGCTCTCATTTGTGCCACTGCTTTTTGTGCAGAAATCATTTGAGTTTGAGCTTGAAGAAATTGAATTTCAGAACCAATTTTTTTATCCCAAAGATTTTTTTGTCTTTCAAACGATGTTTTTGCTAAGGCATATTGGTTTTCTAAACTTGCTAATTGTTGACTCATACCAGCATCATCAACCCTAGCAAGGATTTGTCCTTTAGAAACTCTTTGACCTGCTTTTACTGTTAAAGAAGAAAGGTTTCCGCTAAATTCTGGTTGAACAAGAATGTTTTCTTTAGTATCTACATTTCCTTGAATTTCTAAATAATGACTAAAGGTAGTGTCTTTTAACGTTAGCACAGACACTAAAGCTTCTTGATTTTTTACATCGACTAATTTTGAAAGTGCTTCATCAATTTTGGCTAAATCTGCCTGAATAAGACCTTTTTTTGTTTGAAGATCTTTTACATTTCCTGCTTTAATTAATTCATCAATTGTTGTGGTGTTCTCTTTTTTGGAGCAAGACAATACCGAGAATGCTATTATAATGATTAAAAGTATTTTTTTACTCATGACTTTTATTTTTTGGAATTCGTGACTTTTCGATTTCATATTATTTTGAGATTAGTTTTTGTTTAATAATTTTTCTAAAGTTGCTTTTTTATTGATTACATCGAGCATTGCCTGAAGATAATTTTGTTGTGAAGCATACAATTGTTCTTGAGCTTTTGTTAAATCAAAACTACTTGCTATACCTTCAGTAAATTTGATTTGATTTTTGTTTTCAATTCGTTCGGCTAAATTCAAATTGCTTTTAGAAGTATTTAATTGTTCTAAGCAAAATTCGTAATCGCTTTTAGCTTTTTCAAATTGTAGTTTCAATTTTTGTTCGGTTTCTGTTAATTGTGTTTTCGATTGTTCTAAAGCAATTTTTGCTTGTTGTGTTCTAGAACTTCTTCCGAAACTACTAAAAATAGGAACGTTTAAATTAATGCCAAGGTTGGAATAATTAAACCACTTTTGATCTTGGTTTAAAAAATTGAATTCGTTTCCAAAGGAATTGTAACCAAAATTTACCGCTGCTCCAAGTGATGGTAGCGCTTTACTTTTTTCTAACTTTAAAAGTAACTCTTTACTAGTTTGAAGATTTTGACCTATTTGATAATCAATATTGTTTGTAACATTAAACTCCTCTTTTAAAATAGCCAAGTCAACATTATTTTGTGTTAAGTTGTTTAGCGTATCTGTAAGTTTTAATTCTTTATCTAAGTTAATTCCTAGTAACAATTTCATCATGTTATTTGCAATTGTTTTTTGGCGTTTTACGTTTTCTAACGAGCTATTAATTGATGCTAAGGTAATCTGTAATTGTTCTATATTTTCTTCTTCAATCAATCCGTTTTTGTAGATTTCTTTAGTATCGGATAATGTTTTTTCTAAAATACCTTTGTTTTTTTGAAGAATCAAAATACTTTCATCAGCCAGAAGAACATTGCCATAAGAATTGATAACAATCTCTTTAATTTCTTGAGCTGTTTTGATTTTAGCATTTTCAGAAATTTTTAAATAGGTTTTAGCCGATTGTAATCCCACCAAATAAGAACCATCAAAAATTAATTGACTCAATGTGGCGGCAGCATTCATATTGTGTTTAGTACCAAAAGTTAATGCTGTTGGAACACCACCAAAATCTATAATGTTGGTTTGTAATTTAAAATTATTTTGATAGCCAACCGCTCCATTAATTTGGGGCAACCCCATTGTAGTTGTTTCCCATTTTTTTTGTTTTGCAGCTTCAATATCTCTATTGGCGTTTACCACAGAATAATTGTTTTGAACAGCATGTTCAATGGCTTGTTTTAGAGAGAACGAGTAACTCTCTTTTTGTTCTTGTGCTTGCAAAATTGAAGCAAAGAAAAGTAAGGTTAGAACGATTTTGTTTTTCATGGATTGATGATTATATGTAGTTTAATAATTGTTTTTCTAATTCTATTATTCCCTTTGCTGTTGCTATAGCTCTTGTGTGATATTCTAGTGCTTTTCCTTCTAGTTTGTAGGCATCGCTTTCTAATTGTGTGTTTTCGTTTATAGAAAAAATAAGCGTGTAATAGAATTTTGTAGCTGATTCAACGTCAGTTTCTTGCCTATAAAGTCCTTGTTGAATTCCTTTTACAATATTTTGAGAAAACATTTTATTGCAATCTTCAATTTCATTTGCCATCATTTTTTCATAAATTTCAGGATAATGTTTTTTCAATTGATAAGCTGGAGAATGATCAAAGGATTGAAACATTTCTTTAAACATCTTACGCATTTCAAAATTTTCTTCTATGGAATTAAAGTTTTTGCTCACTACATCGTCCATTAGCGCATGAATCTTTTGATGAATTACTTCTGTTCCTTCTTCTATAAGTTTTTCTTTGTTGTTAAAATATTTATAAATTGTTTTTTTAGAAATACCCATTTCACAAGCAATATCATCCATTGTAACACTCTTAAAACCGAGTTTCAAGAACATATCTGTTGCTTTTTTGATGATTTTTTCTTTCATATGTAAATATTATTTTTTTTTGGTGCATATGTATCGCTATTTTCATTAGTGTTTGCATTCGCAAACTGGTGTTTATGGCGATTTCATAATATGCTGAACTTGTTTCAGTATCTTTTAATAATTGTTTGAGAATCTAATTCTACAGGATTCTATTATTTTGATTGCAAATATAAATTGGAAACTTTGAATACAAAAATAGTTTCCTATGTATTTACATAAATTTAACATTTGATAAAATTTCAAGTTTTAAGTTTCAAGTTTTTTTAACGTTCTTTGTAGAACCTGAAACTTTAAACTTTAAACTCAGAATTAATGCACGCACTTTCTTACTATCAAGAACTTATTTCAGTATATTTTACAGAATTACATTTGAATAAAGAACCAAAAAATCTTTATGAACCCATTGAATACATTCTGCATTTAGGCGGAAAAAGAATGCGACCAATTTTAACATTAATGGCAACAGAGGTTTTTAATGTGGATTGTAAAAAAGCATTAGCAGCAGCAACAGCAATTGAGGTTTTTCATAATTTTTCATTAGTTCATGATGATATTATGGATGATGCTCCGTTGCGAAGAGGAAACGAAACAGTGCATGAAAAATGGGATGTTAATACTGGGATTCTTTCTGGTGATGCCATGTTAATTTTGGCGTACCAACATTTTGAAGAGTACGAACCAAAGATTTTTAGAGAACTAGCAAAATTGTTCAGCAAAACAGCTTTAGAAGTTTGCGAAGGACAACAATATGATGTCGATTTTGAAACGAGAGATGACGTTACAATTCCTGAATATCTAAAAATGATTGAATATAAAACAGCTGTTTTGGTTGGAGCAGCCATGAAAATGGGAGCAATAGTAGCTGAAACTTCTGATGAAAATGCTAATTTGATTTATGATTTTGGTTTGAATTTAGGAATAGCTTTTCAACTACAAGACGATTATTTAGATGCTTTTGGCAATCCTGAAACTTTTGGAAAACAAGTGGGTGGTGATATAATTGAAAACAAAAAAACCTATTTATACTTGAAAGCAATGGAGTTTTCTAATGCTGATGAAAAAGAGCAATTAAAACATTTATTTTCAATACAACCAACAGATAATAACGATAAAATTGAATCTGTAAAATCAATTTTTAATCAAACAAAGGCATCTGAGGCTACTCAAAAAGCCATTCAAGAATACACTTTTGGCGCCTTTGAAACTTTAGAAAAAATGAATATTTCAAATGATAAAAAACAGATGTTAAAAGCTTTTGGAGAAAACTTAATGAATAGAAATGTTTAATAGAAATTCCAATTTTATAAATCCCAAATTCCAATGGGATTTTTTATTAAAGTTTGAAATTTGGAATTTTAATATTGGAATTTAATATGTATGTAGCACCAATATCAACAGATCACTTACTATCAGAAGCAGAAAAAGAGAATTTGTACCAAAAACTTATTGAGCAACTAAATAAGGATTTCAATTTTGCAAATGAACCTGTAGATTTTCATCCAAGCACTAAACCTGATGAACTTAAAATTCAACTTCACGAAAAAATCTATCGTTTAATTCAATACAAATTTGCCGAATATTTGAGTTTGCTTTACATTGTTGATGTTCCCGAAGATCAAGTAAAAAAATTAGATGGTACCGATATTATGGAATTATCAGAACAAGTTTCGTTTTTAATTTTAAAACGCGAATGGATGAAGGTATGGTTTAGAAGTAGGTATTAATCAAGGCAGAATTATTGGTCCTAAAATTTGTAACCAAAGTATAAAGCCAGTAACTCCTCCTAAAACTCCTCCTATAATAAAACTCATTCTTTGCTCTTTTGGGATAACTCTAAAAATTACAAATAAAGCTATACAAAGTCCAATTATTGCTAAAGGAATTGCAACACTACCTTGAGGAATATCAAGCATTAATGCAATGTTTTTTTCATCGCCTCCAAAATAGCTTTTTTGTCCTTTTACAATTGAACTATAAACAGACATTGTTAAATTACAAACTTCTCTAAGCCAAAAAAGAGATAAAAAAACATACAACCAATCAATAAATTTCATTCCGTTTTGAAGAATTTTTTTTCTTCTAAATAATAACAAAATTAGTCCAATTGTTCCAGTAAGGATTGTTTGAAATGGTCCGCCAATAGCTATAAAAAGATTATCATAATATAATTTTTTAGCTAATTTTTGATATCTCGCTTTTTCTGGAAATTCTTCATTATTTTGAATTGAAAACTTATACTTTTCATAGATTTCTCCAAATTGTATTTCTTCTTGGCTACGATTGTAATTCATACTTCCATAGTGAAGCTCTGTCTCATAACCTAAATATTTAGCAACGACAATATGTCCATATTCATGAGATATTGTACCAATAATTGTAAATAAAGTAAATGCTATAGCGATTGGCAAAAATTCTAAAAAACTGATTTTGAATTTTTTTGTCATCATTTTAAAAAAACACCCTAACAAAAGGCATTAAAGCGTCTGCATAAACATTTTTGTCATTGTTGAACAAAACATTGTAACGAACACCTAAAGTTACACCCTAACAAAAGGCATTAAAGCGTCTGCATAAACATTTTTGTCATTGTTGAACAAAACATTGTAACGAACACCTAAAGTTACATTGTCCATTCGATAGCCAGCCCCAACAAACAAACCAGTATTCCAAAAATTAGCCGAATTACTATTAGAGCCTTCTAAATCTACATTTACCCTCAATTGCTCTAATTCGGTAGATAATTGAATCTCTTCTATTGGATTGAATAGTGCAATTACACTTCCGCCATACATGTGTGAGGTGTAAAAATCACTTTGTTTTAAAAAACTATACTGTAATCCGGTTCCTAAAGACACATAGGAATTGATATTGTAGATAGCTGTAGGAGAAACGGCAATGTTAGTAAAGCCTGAACCAAATCCAAGTCCAAATCCACCACCAAATTGTACTTTACTCCAAAACTCACTTTTTGGTTTTGTTTCTTGCGTTTCTTGTGCAAAAACAGATAAACTGACAGCAATAAAAAATAGAAATGTTAATCTTTTTGTTAAATTGTGTAAGGCATTCTTTTTCATATGTAAATATTATTTGTTTTTTGGTGCATATGTATCGCTATTTTCATTGGTGTTTGCATTCGCAAACTCGTGTTTATGGCGATTTCATTGGTGTTTGCATTCGCAAACTCGTGTTTATGGCGATTTCATACTTGTATATATAGTTAATTAGCGACATAAAAGTAGTAAAAACATTGAAAGATTGTTATAAATATTTTACTTTTGCATAAATTTTTTTAACACAACGATTATTTTATCTAAAATTATGGATAGATTTTCCTTTTTAAACGCTGCTCACACCGAATTTTTTGCACAATTATACGACCAATATCTTGTAAATCCTGATAGTGTTGAGCCAAGTTGGCGTGCTTTCTTTCAAGGTTTCGATTTTGGAATGGCAACTTTCAATGAAGAAAATGCAGGAGAATATGTAGCCAATTATGCTGCAACTTCTATAGATAACGGACATGCTTCTGAAAAACTTCAAAAAGAATTTAATGTTCTTAAATTAATTGACGGTTACAGAACTCGCGGACATCTTTTTACAGAAACTAATCCTGTTCGTGAAAGAAGAACCTATGAGCCAAATTTAGATTTAGTAAATTTTGGACTTTCAGATGCTGATTTGAATACCGTTTTTGATGCTGCAAAAGTGCTTGGTCATCAGCCAAAAACACTTAAAGAAATCATCACTCATCTAAAAAATGTATACTGCCAACATATTGGAATTGAGTACATGTACATGAGAAAGCCAGAAGTTATACAATGGATTCAAAATAGAATTAACATCAATGATAATCTTCCAAATTTTGATGGTGAACAAAAGAAACATATTTTAGGAAAATTAAACGAAGCTGTTTCGTTTGAAAATTTTCTTCATACAAAATATGTAGGTCAAAAACGTTTTTCGCTTGAAGGTGGAGAAAGTATTATTCCTGCACTTGATGCTTTGATTGAATCTGCTGCTGAAAAGGGAGTAGAACATTTTGTAATGGGCATGGCACACCGCGGAAGATTGAATATTTTAGCCAATATTTTCGGAAAAGCAACGCAAGATATTTTCTCAGAATTTGATGGAAAAGATTATGATAAAGAATATTTTGATGGCGATGTAAAATATCATTTGGGTTTAACTTCTGAAAGAAAAACCAAATCGGGAAAAAAAATCAACATCAATTTAGCTCCAAATCCGTCACACCTTGAAACTGTTGGTGCTGTAATTGAAGGAATTGCTCGTGCTAAACAAGATAAATATTTTCCAGACGATTTTTCTAAAGTATTGCCAATTGCCGTTCATGGTGATGCTGCTGTTGCCGGACAAGGAATTGTGTATGAAATTGTTCAAATGGCACAATTAGATGGTTATAAAACAGGTGGAACCATTCATATTGTAATTAATAACCAAGTTGGATTTACCACCAATTACCAAGACGCACGTTCGTCAACCTATTGTACAGACGTTGCTAAAGTAACGCTTTCTCCAGTGCTTCATGTTAATTCTGATGATACCGAAGCGGTGGTTCACGCAATGTTGTTTGCTTTAGATTTTCGAATGCAGTTTGGTCGAGATGTATTTATAGATTTATTAGGCTACAGAAAATATGGTCATAACGAAGGTGATGAACCACGTTTTACGCAGCCAGTTTTATATAAAATTATTGCTAAACATAGAAATCCAAGAGATATTTATGCAGAGAAATTAATTACTGCTGGCATTGTTGACGCAGCTTATATTACTAAAATTGAAAACGAATACAAAGATAAATTAGATGAAAATCTTCAAGCATCTCGTAAAAAAGATTTAACGATAATCAAACCTTTCTTGCAAGACGAATGGAAAGGATTTGAACAAGTTTCTGATGATGTGATGCTACAAAAAGTTGCTACTAAATTTGATAAAAAGAAGTTAAATCAAATAGTCAACGAAATTTCAACGTTACCATCGGATAAAAAGTTTATTAACAAAATTTCAAAAATTATCACCGACAGAAAAACAATGTATGATAACAATGTTATCGATTGGGGAACTGCCGAATCATTAGCTTATGGAACACTTTTAACTGAAGGTTTTGACGTTAGAATTTCTGGTCAAGACGTAGAAAGAGGAACATTTTCTCACCGTCATGCCGTTGTAAAAGTAGAAGATAGTGAAGAAGAAGTAATTCTTTTAAATTCAATAAAAGATAAAAAGGGAAAGTTCAATGTGTTCAATTCCTTCCTTTCAGAATATGGCGTTTTAGGTTTTGATTATGGTTATGCTTTGGCAAACCCGAATGCCTTGACCATTTGGGAAGCACAATTTGGAGATTTCTCTAATGGTGCACAAATCATGATTGATCAATACATTTCGTGCGGAGAAGACAAATGGAACAACCAAAACGGAATAGTACTTTTATTACCTCACGGTTATGAAGGTCAAGGTGCCGAGCACTCTTCAGCAAGAATGGAACGTTATTTACAACTTTGCGCACGTCACAATATGTATGTTGCCGATTGTACAACGCCAGCCAATTTCTATCACTTGTTGAGAAGACAAATGAAAACCAAATTCCGTAAACCATTAATACATTTTTCACCAAAGAGTTTGTTGCGTCATCCCTTATGTGTTTCTACTCAAGAAGAATTATACAACGGACAATTTCAAGAAACTATAGACGACATTTCAGTAGATAAGAAAAAAGTAAAAACAGTAGTTTTCGTTACCGGAAAATTCTATTACGATATACTTGCCGAAAGAGAAAAATTAGAAAGAAATGATGTAGCTTTGGTTCGTGTTGAGCAATTATTCCCATTACCAGTAGAGCAATTGAAGTCAATTATAGCGAGTTATCCAAATGCTGATGATTATGTTTGGGCACAAGAAGAGCCTAAAAACATGGGTGCTTATAGCTATATGTTGATGAATTTTAATGTAGTTCCTTGGCGATTAGCTTCATTAAAAGCTTATGCAGCTCCAGCAGCAGGAAGTCATACTAGAGATAGAAGACGTCATACCGATGCGATTAGAATGGTTTTTGATAAAAATTTATTTAGATAATTTATGAAAAAATTACTGGTTTTCTTTTTATTCATTACGAATTTTGCCTTTGCTCAAGAATTAGACACCCCAAAAGAAGGAAAGGTTATAGTTTATTTTACAAGATATGACGCTGCAGGTTTTTTAATTAATTTTAAATATTTTGATGGTGATAAATATTTAGGCAAGTTTAACCATGGTAAATATATGGTTTATGAATGTGAACCTGGAAAGCATATATTTTGGTCAAAATCTGAAAACATGGATTTTGTTGAAGCTGAGTTAGAAGCAGGAAGAGTTTACATTATTGACTCAAGACCACAAGTAGGTGCAATCAAAGCAGCTGTAAAATTGGTAATTTTTAATAAAGAATTGGATAATTATGACCGATATAAAAAAAGAATTTTTAAATCAATAGAAAATGGTAAACGCTATTTACCATCGGAGGAAGATATAAAAAATGAAGCTGAAGAAATCAAAGATCTTATCGTTAAGGGAATGGAAAAATACAATAAACTTAAAAGTGAAAATTCTGAAAGAATAGAGTTTTTAACCGACGGTATGTTTTATGATAAAGATTACTTTGTTGAAAAAGATTTTACAAAAAAATAAATAAAAACATTCATTAAATGGCGAAGTTTTGAATAAAACAACTAATACTTTTGCTTTTGAAAATTCTAAAATGATTGTAACTTTAGAAGATGGAAGAGAATTGTCCATTCCATTAGAATGTTTTCCCAGATTAAGAAAAGCTTCTGACGAACAATTAAATAAATGGAGATTAATTGGCAAAGGAGAAGGAATACATTGGGAAGAAATTGATGAAGATATATTAGTAGAAAATTTATTAGAATAAGTGAACAACACTATAAAATTACAAACGATGATTTTAGAAATGAAAGTCCCATCACCGGGCATTTGAAATTAAAAGGAGGACAGCCAGTGGCTGTCAGGTAAATTTAAAATAACATCAAAAATTACACAGTATGATATTAGAGATGAAAGTCCCATCACCAGGAGAGTCTATAAAAGAAGTAGAAATTGCTACTTGGTTAGTAAAAGATGGCGATTATGTAGAAAAAGACCAAGCGATTGCTGAGGTAGATTCAGACAAAGCAACTCTTGAATTACCAGCAGAAGCCAGCGGAATTATTACGTTAAAAGCAGAAGAAGGCGATGCAGTAGCTGTTGGCGCAGTAGTTTGTTTAATTGACACAAGTGCAGCTAAACCAAGTGGCGCAGCTCCTGTAGCAGAAGTAAAAGAAGAAGCTCCAAAAGTTGAAACTTCGACTAGCTCAGCTTCAGTTAAAGTGGAAGCTCCGAAAGCGGCTCCAGTTGCAGAAAAAACATATGCTACTCAAGCGCCATCCCCAGCTGCTAGAAAAATATTAGACGAAAAAAACATGCAACCAACAGATATTGTTGGCACAGGAAAAGGTGGAAGAATCACTAAAGATGATGCGGTAAATGGAGTGCCATCAATGGGAACTCCAACTGGTGGAACTCGTGGTTCTGAAAGAACAAAATTATCTATGTTGCGTCGTAAAGTGGCCGAAAGATTAGTGTCTGCTAAAAACGAAACCGCCATGTTAACTACCTTCAATGAGGTAGATATGACGGCAATATATGCTTTAAGAGCTGAATATAAAGACGCTTTTAAAGACAAACACGGATTAGGGTTAGGTTTCATGTCGTTCTTTACTAAAGCTGTTACCAGAGCCTTACAATTATTTCCAGATGTCAACTCAATGATTGATGGACAAGAGAAAATTGCTTACGATTTTTGCGATATTTCAGTTGCGGTTTCTGGTCCAAAAGGATTAATGGTTCCTGTTATGAGAAGTGCTGAAACCTTATCATTCAGAGGTGTTGAAGCAGAAATTAAACGTTTAGCAATTCGTGCACGTGACGGACAAATTACTGTTGATGAAATGACAGGAGGAACGTTCACTATTTCTAATGGTGGTGTTTTTGGAAGTATGTTGTCAACACCAATTATCAATCCTCCACAATCAGGAATTTTAGGAATGCACAATGTGGTGGATAGAGCTATCGTAAAAAACGGACAAATAGTTATCGCACCAGTAATGTATGTTGCACTATCTTACGATCATAGAATCATTGACGGACGAGAATCGGTTGGTTTCTTAGTAGCAGTAAAAGAAGCATTAGAAAACCCAGTTGAACATTTAATGGGCGGAAATGCTAAAAAAGCATTAGAACTTTAATTGTCATTCTGAACTTGGTTCAGAATCTAAATATAGAATCCCAAATTCCAAAAGAGTTTGGGATTTTTTCGTTTATTTGCTTTCACTAACCAAAACTTTTTATGGCATCAAACAAAAAATCGGCTGCAATTGGTTTTATTTTTATAACCATGCTTATCGACATTACGGGTTGGGGAATTATTATTCCTGTGATTCCTAAGTTAATCAAAGAATTAATTCATGGTGATATTAGTGAAGCTGCTAAAATTGGTGGTTGGTTGACTTTTGCGTATGCAATAACACAATTCATTTTTGCACCATTAGTTGGAAATTTAAGCGATAAATTTGGTAGAAGACCTATTATTTTGATTTCGCTTTTTGCCTTTTCAATGGATTATTTATTGTTAGCGTTTGCTCCAACCATCACATGGATTTTCATTGGAAGAATTATTGCAGGTATTACGGGTGCAAGTATTACAACCGCTTCAGCTTATATTGCCGATGTCAGCACACCAGAAAACAGAGCCAAAAATTTTGGAATGATTGGTGCAGCTTTCGGTTTAGGATTTATAATCGGACCAGTAATTGGTGGACTTTTAGGTCAATATGGTTCGAGAGTTCCGTTCTATGCAGCAGCAGTTTTATGTTTGTTGAACTTTCTTTATGGTTATTTTATTTTACCAGAATCTTTATCAAAAGACAATCGTTGTTGAACTTTCTTTATGGTTATTTTATTTTACCAGAATCTTTATCAAAAGACAATCGCAGAGAATTTAGTTTGAAAAGAGCTAATCCTATTGGAGCATTTCTAAATTTGAAAAAATATCCACAATTAATTGGTTTGATGTTAGCAACTTTTATTTTGTATGTTGCATCACATGCTGTAAATAGCAATTGGAGTTATTATACAATGTACAAGTTCAATTGGGATGAAAAAATGGTTGGTATTTCGCTTGGAATTGTAGGCCTTTTAGTTGGCCTAGTTCAAGGTGTTCTTATTCGTTGGATCAATCCAATTTTAGGAAACAAAAAAAGTATTTTTATTGGACTTATTTTATATACAATTGGGATGTTCTTATTTGCATTTGCTTCACAAAGTTGGCAAATGCTTGTTTTTATCATTCCTTATTGTCTTGCTGGTATTGCAGGACCAGCAATTCAAGCTGTTATTTCAATTCAAGTTCCTGCAAATGAACAAGGAGAAATTCAAGGAACATTGTCAAGTTTGATGAGTGCTTCGGCTATTGTTGGTCCGCCAATGATGAGT
>JFJP01001904.1_pt2 | contig 22595 bp, 18 predicted proteins | sample 431651 | NCBI WGS metagenome assembly JFJP01 (sample SAMN02602958, study PRJNA72255) | Microbial mat metagenome, whole genome shotgun sequencing project. | biome: fresh water; feature: sink hole; material: water; isolation source: purple microbial (photo- and chemosynthetic) mats found in...
ACGTCGATCACCAGACGGTTCAGGTTGATACGTAATTTATCGGCCGGAAACTGCGGCCGATAACGCACCCAAAGCCCGCCCGCGGCAACCAGCAATGCAATCGGCAACCAGACTTGAAGCAATAGTTGAAGCAGAAAGTCGGGATTCATCCAGGTCTGGAAAATTTCGGCTGGGTACGGCCGTGTTGTCGATAACAGCGGCGATTGATTTCAGCCCGCGTCAGGGTGACGGCGAAATTCTGCAACATCAGTGTTAGCCCCGGCGAGTCAATTCGGCGGCGAACTCGAAAAAACCATTCGGATGCGCAACCCGTCCAGGCGCACCTTCTGGCCATTGCCACTGTTCGGCGGAAAACAGTGTTTGCATCTCGGGCAGCGCGCAATGGTAAGGCGGGCCGCCGGGGCCTTCGGTCTGCATGAACAGGGCGAATAATTTGCCACCGGGACTTAGCCAGGCGAACAGTTGTCGCTCATATGCCGACCAATGCGACGGGTCGAGCGCGCACAAGCAGGTCTGCTCATAAATGGCATCGAATGGCTGGCTTGGCTGCCAGGTCAACGCATCGGCGCAAACCCGCTCGGCGTCGACGCCGGCGGCGGCTAGTTCTTCAGCCAGATGCGCCAGCGCGGTGGGGGCGATATCCAGGGCGGTGACCTGAAAACCACGCCGAGCCAATTCCACTGCCTCGTGGCCCAAGCCGCAACCGGGAATCAGGATGCGTCCGCCGACGGGCAACTCGCCATCCTCCACCCAGCCCAGCAATGCCGGACTGATCGCACCGCGGTCCCAGGGGATGCTGCGGGCGCGGTATTTTTCTTCCCAGTGACTCATTTCCAGGGAAACTTCAGCCAGGGGTTATACGGCTGATCCTTGATCGGCGGCGGCGTCAGCGTTTCTTTCAGTTTGTTCTTCAGGTTATTTTTCAGGTCGTCTTCCAATTGCTGGATCAGGTTATCCATGTAGTGGTCGCTTTCCTTCTTCATGCGCACCAGCAAAATTTCCAGCTTGAAGGCCAGGTCGGGCGGCAAGTTGACTTCTTCATCCTTGAACGAGGCCATCACCGATTCTTTCATGTACTGAAACAGCAGACTGAGCTCTTCCTCGGTGAAGTAATGCCGCAGTGAACGGCCCAGATCGGAAAGCGTCGGCGTGTAGGGCGGTGTGACAGCGGGCGCCGGTTCCGGTTTTGTTACGGCTTCGGGCGCTGGAGCTGGTGCTGGAGTTGCGGCGGGAACCGGGGCTGGCGCAGGCAAGGCTACCGGCGGTGGCATTTGCCTGGCGCCGTTGGCTGCGTTGGGCGGCAATATTTGCACCGACGGTATTTGCACCGACGGTAAGCGGCTGGAAGCGTTGGCTTTGTTATTACCATTGCTTTGGCCATTGCTTAGTCCATTGCCATTCGCTGGCGGCGGGGAGACAACAATGGTATCTGACGCGGCGGGTAAAGCCGGTTGACCGCCATTGGCGACCGGCGCCTGTGCCTGCGCTGGCAATGCGAGGCCGGATAGAAGGAAAGGCAGAAAGAATCGAAGCATCAAAGCGTTCATGGGTCATCAACAATTGCGCGGGGCTTCGATGTTAGCAAGTCAGGCTCGTTTGCGCGTCTGTTAAGTCAGTTTCCGCACGATCTGCCTAAACCAGGTGTGCACGCCCAATAAAAAAACCCGCCAGCCGTTGCCCACGGCGTGACGGGCGAATCGCTTTAACGCGAGAGGAGATCTTTCAAATCATGCGGTTACGGTCTCCGTAGGTAAAACATACGCTGCGCGCGTTTCCCGTTTGCCGATAGTGATCATGTCCCACACCAGAAGGACGAAGCCGATGCTGAACATCCAGCCACCGATCTGGCGCCAGAACATGCCCTGCATGAACCAGCGATGCTCCTGACCGGCAAAGTAGGCCATCCAGGTTGAGCCGCCGATAGCGCGTTCTATCTGCGACTGCTCGTAACCGGAAACCAACATGGCCATGACCATGGTGATCATGCCGGCGTGGAGCATAAAGATCGCCCATTTCCACTTCCATGCGCCGACCAGATTGGCCCCCATCCAGACATCGCCGCGCCATTTCTGGATGGCCATGTAGAAGAAGGCGATAACCATCGTGGCGTAAGCGCCGAAGAAGGCCAGGTGGCCGTGCGAGGCGGTCCACTGGGTGCCGTGGGTGTACAGGTTGATCTGCGGCAGGGTGTGCATGAAGCCCCCCAGCGCCGGGTTATTGCTGCTCTTCAGCTTGTGATGACCGGCATCGAACACCGCGTGCACCACCATGGCGACCAACGGAATCGGTTCCAGCGCCGAGAAGAAGCCGCCGATGGTGAACCAGTATTCCGGCGTACCGATCCAGAAATAGTGGTGGCCCAAGCCCAGGATGCCGGAGCCGAACATCAGCGCAACTTCGATGTACAGCCAGGTTTCCACGATCTTGCGACGCACGCCCATGGTCTTGATCAAGCCGTAAGCCATCAGACAGCCGACCAGCACTTCCCAGGTCGCCTCGACCCACAGGTGAATCACCCACCACCACCAGTGTTGGTCCATCGAGATATTCGGGGTGTAGTACATGCCGGCCAGATAAAGACCCGCCAGCGCGATCAAATCCATCACCAGGACGCCGCCGATGTTGGTGAACTTGCCTTTGGCGAAGGTGGCGGCGACGTTGTAGAAGAACGCCAGTACACAAACCACGATGCCGATGTCGGCCCAGCGCGGCGCTTCGATATATTCGCGGCCTTCGTTGATCAGCCAGATCGAGCTTTGTTCGCCCGGACCAACCTGAACCAGCAGATACACGACGACAACGACGACCACGGCCAGGGTAAAGATCCAGAAGATCAGATTGCCCAGCCCCAACCCGACCACCGGGATGCCGGATTCGTCCTCCAGCATCCAGTAAACCGAGCCGATGAAGCCGAACAACAGCCAGACCACCATTGCATTCACATGCAACATGCGATTGACGGAGAAGTCGAGAATGCCGAACAAGAAGTCTGGTTTCAGGTATTGAATGCCGGCCAGCATGCCGAACAAGACCTGGGCGCCGAACAGCGCGATTGCGACGGTAAAGTACTTCACCGCCAGTTTTTGGCCACCATTAAGGTTGGCGCTGGTGAGCATGCCTAGAGCTGCCATGTTGAAACTCCTTATTGTTGAGCCGGCGTGGAACTGACATCGGCGCTTGCGGCCAAATCGGCGGCGGGCGCGGCGGGTTCAGCCACCGGCGCCGCAACGGCAGCGGCGTCAGCCTGATCGATCGGCTTGAAGTTGGCCGGGAAGCCGTTGGTGTCGATACTCGACATCCATTTCAGGAACGCCACGGTGGCGCGCGCTTCATCCTCGGTAATCCCCAGATTGGGCATCCTGCGACCCAGCGCGTTATGCGCGGCCAACTCGGGGTGCATCAGGAAATCGACCATCGCCTGTTCACGCGCGTCCTTCGAGCCCCAAGCCGGGTCCAGCCAAGCCTTGGTCAGGTCCGGCGCGAAGTAAGCACCATTGCCGAGCAAGGTATGACAGCCCATGCAGTTCTTCGCCTGCGTCGTCAACTTGCCGTGGCTGACCATCGCCTCGGCTTCTGCTTCAGTCAATTTCTTGCCGAACAGCGGTTCCTCGACTCCGATCACCGGCACCTGGAAATTTCGTCCTGCGTCAAAAACATAGTCGATGCGGTTGTTGATTGCCGAATAGGCCGGTACGCGCTTGGTGCCCGCCGTGATCTGCTTCACCGTATCGAAGGTTAGAAATATCAATACGACGAACGAGCCTGCCGTCACCCAAATGGCCATCTTTCGCCAAAAGGATTCAGACGCCCACCATAACGCCTGCGTTTGTGTCTCTGCCATGGTCATGCCTCCTGTTGCCCAGGCGCCTGTCGGACTTTGGAATCGTTGGCTGCAAAGTCCCCGGGGGTATAAGCGGGAAAGTCCCGGGGGGTATAAGCGGGAAATCGACGACCAAAGCCCGACAGGCTCCTAGCGTTGTTGAAAAACTTTGATGGGAACGACTTCGTCGTGAAGATCTTCGGCATGGGTACCGACACACAGATGCCAGATGGCATGCGGCGCGACCAGATAGCCGGCCAGCATGAGCAGCACGATGACGCTCCAGAATGTGTTGTTGAACAGATTGGCGGCCCAGGCCAGCACGATGACCGCGGCAAACAGGCCAAGATAAGCGGCATACGCCAGCGGCATCAGGCGAGGCCGGTTTTTCAGCCGAGACCAGGCAAAGGTCAGGGCATAGATCGCGCCAAACAGAATGACCGAGGCGGCGCTGAAAAATACGATGAAAAAATTGGCCAGCTTGACGGGTTCGAGCACAGCGCTCTCCTCGGGTTTTTAACGTTGCCGCATGGTGGCGACAACCCCGAGCCTTGCCATTGACATTAATCAACGCCGTCCGCGCGAATCCTCTTTCGGCTTGACCAACATCAAGGCCACACCCAGACGGGAAGTCAGAATGACGCCTCCCATCCGTTATCGTTTTCAGCGTTATTTCAACCGTTAAAGGCGTCGTTCAAATGAATTTCCAGAAAATCTTTGAAAGCAGCGAAAACCTGGCGGTCGCCGCCGGCGTGGCGATCTTCATCGTCTTCCACTTCGGCATGCTGTATCTGTTCGAGCTGGTCTAGGAGCCTGTCGGACTTTGGTCGTCGAAAGCGAAAATCGACCCCGCCGAGGCCGTTTTTTGCCGGATTCGCCGCCGCATGGTTGTTCCATGGGGCAAGAATCCGGCAAATAAGGGGCCGGTGCGGTCGATTTGCAGCCGACGATTCCAAAGTCCGACAGACTCCTAGGAGCCAATCAGGCGACCGGCAATATTGATCGGCATCATGGTCTGAACCGGCTGCAAGCGCGTAGTGTGGTGAGTCATTTCAAGACACCGCAGACCTCAGACCATGAAACGCCCCCTCAACCCGCAAGATTTATCAACGCTGCAACGCACCTATCTGTTTGCCGGCCTGAGCGAAGAGTTGTTCGCCGAGGCGGTGCGTCATTCATATGCCTTGCGCCTGGATGCCGGACAGCCGGTGTTCCGTGAAGGAGACCTGGCGGAGGCGTTTTACTGGGTTCAGGAAGGTTTGATTCGCCTGAGTCGAGTTTCTCCGCAAGGCGAAGAAAAGGTGATCGACCTGATCGGCCCAAAACATTTCTTCGCCGAGGCGGCGTTGTTCATGGGCAAGCGCTTCCCGGTGGATGCCAGCGCACAAACGCAAACCCGTTTGATCGTCATCGACGGCGCCAACTTCAAGACCTGGCTGGCTCAAGATGCCGAGCGCTGTTTCCGCTTGATCGGCGGCATCAGCGCCCGCCTGCACAGCCTGGTCAACGAGATTGATCGGCTGACCCTGATGAAGGGCGCGGATCGCCTGATGCAATACTTGCTCGATCATTCAGAACCAGATGAATCGGGACGCACGGTGGTAGATCTGATCGCCCCCAAGCAAGTGATCGCCTCGCGCATCGGCATCAAGCCGGAAACCCTCTCCCGTCTGTTGCACAAACTGGTCGATCTCGGCTACATCGAACAGCACGGCCAACAGGTCTGGATTACCCGGCAAGGTTTGGAAATACCGCTGGAAGATCCAATTTGATTGGGGTGCTGACGTTGCGGACGGGTCCGCCTAATCCGTCCTTAGCGACTGTCCATGAATAACCTGGGCAGTTATGGGTGTGCTGGCGGGATGCGGTGCAAGGTGCCGGTCGCGCAGCATGGTTATTCCCTTCAAGCGACCGGCAACGCAGCACCGCGCCCACCCGTGCAGCCAGAATGCCCTGGTTATTCATGGACAGTCGCTTAATCTCGACCGCCTTCCTTCATTGTCGGCAGAGGCGCTAACAGCGCGCGTAGATCGTTTTCGCCAAATTTGCTCAGCGCGGCGGCGTCTTCGCTCAACACCCCGTCGGCGAGTTCGGCTTTCTTTTCTTGTAGCGCAAGGATTTTTTCTTCAATACTGCCGGCGACCACCAACTTGTAGACGAACACCTTGTTCTTCTGCCCGATGCGATGGGCGCGGTCGGTCGCCTGGTTCTCCACCGCCGGGTTCCACCAGGGGTCGTAGTGGATGACCGTGTCGGCGGCGGTGAGGTTGAGGCCGACGCCGCCGGCTTTCAGGCTGATCAGGAAAATCGGTACGCCTTCATCCTGAAAACGGCCGATGACGCTTTCGCGGTCCTGCGTATCGCCGGTGAGGATGACGTAGTCCAGGCTCTGCTTGACCAGCTCTCGCTCGATCAAAGCCAGCATGGAAGTGAATTGCGAGAACACCAGCACGCGACGACCTTCGCTGACCAGTTCCGGCAGCATGTCCATCAGTTGGTCGAGCTTGGCGCGTTCCTTGACGTTTTTCGCGCTGTCCAGTTTCACCAGGCGCGGGTCGCAACAGACCTGGCGCAACTTCAACAACGCGTCGAGGATGACGATATGGCTGCGCGCGAAGCCTTTGTCGGCGATGGCTTCACGGACTTTCGCGTCCATCGCGCTGCGCACGGTTTCATACAAATCGCGTTGCGAACCTTCCAGTTCCACAGTACGCACGATGATGGTTTTTGCCGGCAATTCCTTCGCCACATCTTCCTTGCGGCGGCGCAGGATGAACGGACGGACCCGCGCGGCAAGCAAGTCGCGGCGGCCGCTGTCACCGTGTTTTTCAATCGGGTTGCGCCAGGTTTTGGTGAACGATTTCTGGTCGGACAGGAAGCCGGGCAGGAGGAAATCGAACTGCGCCCAAAGCTCGCCCAGATGGTTTTCCAGCGGCGTGCCGGTCAGACACAAACGATGCCGCGCTTTCAATTTGCGTACTACCTGAGCGGCATGACTGGCGGCGTTTTTGACCGTTTGCGCCTCATCCAGAATCAGCAGGTGATATTCCTGCTCGACCAGAACCGCTTCGTCACGCCAGAGTAACGGGTAGGTGGTCAGCACAATGTCGTGCCCGGCAATCTGATCGAAGCGCTCGGCGCGCTCCGGGCCATGCAGCGAGAGCACACGCAGCGCCGGCGCGAAGCGTTCGACTTCACGCTTCCAGTTGAAGATCAACGAGGTCGGCAACACCACCAGACTGGGGCGATCCATGCGTCCGGCTTCTTTTTCCAGCAATAGATGCGCCAGGGTTTGCGCGGTTTTTCCCAGCCCCATGTCGTCGGCGAGGATGCCGGCAAGGTGGTGTTCGCGCAGGTATTGCAGCCAAGCCAGGCCTTCCAGCTGGTAAGGTCGCAGGCTCAGCGCAAAACCGGCGGGGGGTTCGGCGGGATGAATACCGTCGCTGTGTTGCAGATTTTTTGCCAACTGGATGACCGCTTCGGAACCCTTGAATTGCCAGCGTTGTTTGTCGGCCAGGCTTGCCGCCATGGCCGCCAGACGCGGTGCATCCAGCTTCGATAAACGCAATTCGCCATCGCCAGGCGGTTTGTCGAACAGATCAATCAAGGTCAGCGCCAATGGTTTGATGCGCCCGGCCGGCACGCGCAAACGCGAACCGGAGGGGGTGGTCAATATCACCGGCGCTTTGTCGGGCATGGCTTTGACCTTGGCGGCATCAAGCCAGCGCGCATCGCTGCGAAACAGGTCATAGAGCAGCGGCGCCAGCGGTAAACGCTGGCCTTGCACCATGACGCCCATCGTCAGATTGAACCAACCGCCGGCATCCTCGCTGAGTTCGGCATCCCATTCTTCGGCTTCCAGCACCAGGTGACGGAAGGCGGCATCGATTTGAATCTGCCAGCCGGCATCTCGCAACGCGGGCAGGTGCTCGGCCATGAATTCCGGCCAATGCGCCGGGCTTTCCAAGCCATAGATGTTCGGCGGTCGCGGTCGGCTGGCGAACAGGGTATTGGGTGGGACATGGGCGATGCCGTGGTTCTCCAGGTCTTTAAGCCAACGCTTTTCGTCGTCGAGACGGCGTTTGACATGCACCGTTTCGCCGCTGGAGAGGGTGATGTATTCCTGTTTGGAATGCACTTCAACACGCACGTCGTCGTATTGAAACGCCGGCAGCAGGTAGTCGAATTTTCGTTCGGTGTAGCTGTAACGGCGGTAACGACCGACATCCAGCACATCCAGCGTGTCAAGACTCAGAATCGGCGTCGGTACGGCGTCGATAATGCGCAGATCCGGCGCGGCGGGCGCCGGTAATTGCGGTGCCAGTTCGGCAAGCACGCCGGCGACCAGCGGCACTTCGGCCGGATTCAGCGCCGGCATGGAGAGCAAACGCCTGGCCTGGCTGGCGGGAAAATCAAGTTGCAGCGGGCCGATTTCGAGCCGCTCGCTATCCAGATACCAGACGTCATCGAGCAACAAAGTGGCATTGATTGCCGGCTCGGACTTCAATTCCGGCATCACGCTGCCATCTTCTTCACGCCGCCATTGCAACACGCCAGCGCGCGACTGGCCCGGATTGTATGGATGCGAGCCAGACAGATCAGCCAGCAAGCGACCGCTTTTCAGCATGTATTGCAAGGTTTCCTCGCCGGCACGGCCGCGCAACGGAAAGTCGAGGGTATAGCGCGCTTTTGAACGATGCGCCCAGAGCTGGCGCAAGATAACCAGGTCTTCTTCAGAGATGAAACGCGGCGGCGAGATCAGCGCGCGTTCGACATTGTTCCATTCGGTGAGCGCGCCACTGGGATTACCCTGCTCGTTGCGGCGCGCCCTGACGAAGCGGACCGACCAATCGCGGCCGTTATCCCAGGCGGAATACAACACGTAGAACAAGACTTCATGCACGACATTCTTTTTGCCAGGCTTCTTGGCAATCGGTACCTCCAGCGATTCGCGGAAATGCTCCAGCCATTCGAGCACGTCAGGGCGCACCTTGGGAAAACTCTTGCCCTGATCGAGCAGACGCAACATCACCGCCGCCGCGTGCTTGCACATCCAGCCAACCGGACAACTGCACCCCGCCACCGCGCGCGGCTGCCCCAGCTTGTCGAGGTCAAGACCGATGGCGACGCGATACGGAAACGGGCCATTACCCTGCACGCTGGCGGTGATTCGCGGCGGCCGCACCTCCATATGGCTGACCGCATCGACATAGCCGCGCGCTTTCTCTATTTCGTGTTCGCCAAACCAGCGAGTGACATCGGCAAGGGTGAATTCAGGCAGGCGGGACATGGTTTCGATTGCTGTAAGAGTGTTGCGGCACGTGATACGGAAATTGCGCAAAGCAGGTAATTTTATCCCGCTAAACGTGGATTGCTGCTTTCCTTCATGCTGCTTCAGCATTTCTGAAACAGTAGGATGTGGTGAGCACAGCGAACCGCATCATTTGCGATAACCCGCATCCCCCGGAATGATGCGGTTCGTGCCTCACCACATCCTAGGTGGGCTGGCGGCTGATTCCGGTGTCGGATTGAAACCGCCAAACCCGGGTGAGGTTACTCATAGCGCAACGCCTCGATCGGTGCCATACGCGCTGCCTTGCGCGCCGGATACCAGCCGAAAAAGATGCCGACGATGCTGGCGGAGGCGACGGCGATGAGAATGGCGTCGGCTTGCATGACCACTTGCCATTCGGCGAAATGGGCCAGGGCTTGCGTGCCAATGACACCCAGGGCGACACCGGTGAGCGCGCCGACCAGGGACAGGATCACGGCTTCGGCGAGGAACTGAGTCAGGATGTCACGCTGGCGGGCGCCGACCGCTAGACGCAGGCCGATTTCACGGGTGCGTTCGGTGACCGACACCAGCATGATGTTCATGATGCCGATGCCGCCGACCAGCAACGAAATCGAGGCGACGGCGGCAAGCAGGCTGGACAGCACCTGCGACGCGGCTTGTTCGGCGGCGACGATTTCAGACAGGTTGCGGATGTTGAAGTCGTCGTCCTGGTCCGGTTGCAAACGGTGGCGCTGACGCAGCAGTTCGCGCACCTGCGTTTCGGCGGTCTTCATGTCGACGCCGTCGGCCATCTTGACGTTGATATGGCCAACCGTGCGCAAACGCCCCTGCGCTTGGCCAAGGATGCGGCCGCGCGCGGTACCGATCGGAATCAGCACGACATCGTCCTGATCCTGGCCGGCAAAATTCTGGCCCTTCGGCGACAGCAGGCCGACGATGGTGAACGGCACATATTTGACGCGGATGATCTGGCCAGTCGGGTCGGTGCCGCCAAACAGCATGTCGGCGACCGTCTGGCCGACCAACGCCACCTTCGCCGAACTGCGCAGATCGGTCTCGTCCAGTTCGCGGCCGCGCACCACGCCCCATTCGCGCGCGGTCAGGTAATCCGGCGTGATGCCGAAAATCTGCGTTGCCCAGTTCAGATTGCCGTTGACGATCTGGCCGGTACCCCGCATTGCCGGCGCGCTGGCCAATACCCCGGGCAGTTCGTTGGCAATGGCGCTGGCATCGTTTTCTGTCAACGTATTGCGGCCGCCGGAACCGAGTCGCACACCGCTGCTGGTGACCGCGCCGGGGATCACCACCATCAGATTGGAACCCAGGCTTTTGAGTTGTTCGGCAACCTTCAGCTTGGCCCCCTCCCCCACCGCCAGCATGGTGATCACCGCCGCCACACCAATGATGATGCCGAGCGCAGTCAACGCGCTGCGCAGTTTATTGGCGCGCAATGAACGCAAGGCGGAGCGAGTGGTGTCGAGCAGGTTCATGGCGGGGTGATGGGTCCGCTTTGCTTGACCCATCCTACGGCTGCGTCCAGGTAGTCAAGGTAGGATGGGTCAAGCGCAGCGGACCCATCAGCCGACAGTCCAATCATTCGCCCCACTCCTGTGCCAAGCTGCTCAATGATGCCGGCATCTGTTCTCCCCATCCTGGTGAATACAGGCCAGCGGCCACCGCTTGCGCGAACGAACTGTAAGGCCAGTCGACCGGCTTGCTGACATGACCATGCTTGACCGGATTGAAATGCACATAGTCCATGTGGCGTTGCCAATCCGCTTCATCGCGCAACGCATGTTCCCAGTAACGCCGCTGCCAGACTCCTTTCTCGTGCCGTTTGGTCAAGGAGGGACGCAGCGTGCCGGCGTGCATGCCGATGCTGAAATAATGTTTGATCTTGCGCCAGCGCAGCGGGTAGTCGACATCTCCTTCCGGCAGCCTCCAGATCGTATGCAAATGCTCCGGCAGGATCACCGCCGCGTCGATTTCGAACGGATGCGCGGCCTTTACTCGGTGGAATCCCTCGCGCAGCCGCGCCACATTGGCGGGGTCGGCGAACAGGGGGCGGCGATCCTGGGTGATCACCGTAAAGAAGTAACAGCCTCCGGCGACGAAGGCGCGTCGATAGGCGGTCATGGCGTATTGTTCGGCGGGGTGATGGGTCCGCTGCGCTTGACCCATCCTACTGTTGGGGTGGTTGGGGTGGTTGGGGTGATGGGTCCGCTACGCTTGACCCATCCTACGGGCGCGCCGAGGTAGGATGGGTCAAGCGCAGCGGACCCATCACCGCTAGCCGCCAGCATTTCCGCCGCCCGATGCGGTTTCTCGTTCATCCGGTCTTCCACCACGCGGCCGTCGCGGAACAGCAGCACGCGTTTGGCGAAGGCGGCGATGTCCGGTTCGTGCGTCACCAGCACCAAAGTGATGCCGCTGTCGTTGAGTTCTTGCAGCAGCGCCATCAGTTCGATGCTGGTGTGGGTATCGAGGGCGCCGGTGGGTTCGTCGGCGAGGATCAATGGCGGTTCGTTGACCAGGGCGCGGGCAATGGCGACGCGTTGCTGCTGGCCACCAGAGAGTTGCATCGGGCGATGTTCGGCGCGTTCGGCGAGACCGACCTGGGTGAGTTTCGCGCGCGCGCGGCGATGCCGTTCCGCCGCCGGCACGTTGGCGTAGAGCAGCGGCAGTTCGACGTTTTCCTGTGCGCTGACACGGCTGAGCAAGTTGAAGTTCTGGAACACAAAGCCCATGCGCCGGTTGCGGATGTGGGCGAGCTGGTCGGCATTCAGGCCGGTAACCTCTTCCCCCGCCAGGGCGTAACCACCGCTGCTGGGGACATCGAGGCAGCCGAGCAGGTTCATGAAGGTCGATTTTCCGGAGCCGGAAGGCCCCATCACGGCGACGAACTCGCCTTGTTCGATGCTCAGGCTGACGCCTTGCAAGGCCGGCACAGTGACTTCGCCAATCTGGTATTGGCGGGCAAGGTCGGTGACTACGATCAGCGGCATGCTGGACAGCGGTTCCGCATCGACTACATCCCCATGCCGAGCGGCCGGCGCGACTTTTTGTCGTTGCTTTCCATCTGGCCGAGGATAAGTTCTGCGCCTTCGCTGATTTCACCTTTCAGCATCTCGGTGTTTTTACCATCGCTGACACCCAGGCGCACAGAAAGCGGAGCGGGTTTGCCTTCCTTCAGCACCCAGACCCGGCCGGGAATGCCCGGGCCTTCCTCGCGCCCGCGAACTTCCAGTTTGATCGGTGTGCCATCGGCTTGCACCGGCCGGAAGCGCAGCGCTTCGTTGGGCAGGATCAGCACGTCTTTGCGCTCTTCAGTGAGAATGCGGGCGCTGGCGGTCATGCCGGGCAGCAGTTTCAGGTCCGGGTTGTCCAGCGTCGCCATGACGCTGTAGGTGACCACGTTGTTGCTGGTCTGCGGCGCTTTGCGAATCTGCGTGACCTTTGCCATGAAGCGCTCACCGGGGAAAGCATCGACGGTAAAACGCATTTTCTGCCCGGTCTGCACGCGGCCAACATCGGCTTCATCCACTGCCACGTTGACTTCCATCTGGCGCAAGTCGCGCGCGATGCTGAACAGCACCGGCGCCTGGAACGAGGCGGCGACGGTCTGGCCGACATCGACATTGCGGCTGATGACAACGCCATCCACCGGCGAGCGGATGACGGTGCGCTCAAGTTCGATGCGCGCCTGGTTCAACGCGGCGCTGCGTTGCCCGGCCTGGGCTTGCGCGCTGGCAACCTGGGCGTTGGCGACGCTGGCGTTGGCTTGTGCCAGTTGCAGTTGTTCACGCGCGGTTTCGGCAACGCTTTGGGCGCTATCGAGTTCGGCCGCCGAGAGAAACCCCTGCGCGATCAAGTTGCGTTTGCGTTCCAGATTACGCAGCGCTTCATCCAGCGCGATGCGTGCCTTGTTGACTTCGGCCTGACGCACGCTGAGCGTGCCGCGCGCCACCTCGGTCGCGCTGTCGGCGGCTTTCAGATCGGCTTCGGCCTGGGTAACGCGCGATTCGAAGGTTTCCGGATCCAGTCGGGCGATCACCTGATCCTGCTTCACCGGACTGTTGAAATCGGCCTTGATTTCCTTGATCAGGCCGGAAACCTGCGAGCCGACCTGCACCGTGACCAACGCGCTGAGCGTGCCGCTGGCCGAAACAGCGGCGGATAAAGCGCCGCGCTCGACCTTGCCGAAGCGGTATTTCAGGCTGGTGTCGGATTTTTGCCAAGGCTGCCAGACGCTCAGGCCGGCGGCGGCGAGGGCGAGGAGTGCGACGGTGAACAGCCAGCGTTTTCGGGAGGTCATGGGGCTTGGAGGTGGGTGCGAATTCATTCGCACATTAACGGTGGAAACTCACAAAACCGAGTGCGAATGAATTCGCACCTACGTGGTTCATGCCTTGCCCGGACTCGCGAATAGCCGTGCGAGTTCCGCGCCGGGATCGTCCGCGCGCATGAAGGCTTCGCCGACCAGGAAGGTTTCGACTTCATGCGCCCGCATCAATGCCACCGAAGATGGCGTCAAGATACCGCTTTCGGTGACTACGATACGATCGGCCGGAATTTGGTCCATCAAGTCGATGGTAGTTTCCAGGCGCGTCTCGAAGGTACGCAGATTGCGGTTGTTGATGCCGATCAGTGGCGTCTTCAGTTGCAGCGACAGATCAAGTTCGTCGCCGTCATGGCTTTCTACCAGCACCGCCATGCCGAGGCCGAGCGCGATGTCTTCCAGTTCCCGCATCTGCGCCAGACTGAGTGCGGCGACGATGAGCAGGATGCAGTCAGCACCCATCGCGCGCGCTTCGTAGACCTGATACGGGTCGATCATGAAATCCTTGCGCAACACCGGCAGATCGCAGGCATCGCGGGCGGCTTTCAGGTATTCGGGCGATCCCTGGAAATACTCGCGGTCGGTCAGCACCGACAGACAGGTCGCACCACCGGCGGCGTAACTGGCGGCAATTTCGGCTGGGCGGAAATCGGCGCGAATGACGCCTTTGCTCGGACTGGCCTTTTTTATTTCAGCAATTACGGCGGGCTGGCCGGCGTCAATTCTTGCCCGTATAGCGCCGACAAAGTCGCGCGCCGGCGGCATCCATTCGGCCGCTTCGCGCAGGGCTTCAAGTGGTTCGGCGCGTTTGGCGGCGGCGATTTCTTCGGCTTTGGTGGCGAGGATTTTATGCAGGATGTCGGACATGGCTTGATGGGGGATGGGGATGAGGGATGAGGGATGGGGGATGGGGGATGGGGTGACTCATTTCCCATTTCTCATCCCTCACTTTCTTCCACCGGCACGCGTGGCGCCAGGGCAGTCAGGAGTTCATAGGAAATGGTGCCGCATGCTGTGGCAACGTGTTCTACCGGCAGGCCGACGCCCCACAGTGTGACATCGCTGCCGACATGCGCGGTGGGCACAGCGGTCAGATCGACATTCAGCATGTCCATCGAAACGCGGCCGAGCGTGCGAGTCAGCTGGCCGCCGACCAGAATCGGCGTACCAGTGCCGGCATGGCGCGGGTAGCCGTCGGCATAGCCGCAGGCGACGATACCGATCTTCATGTCGCGTTCGGCAACAAAACGCGCACCGTAGCCGACGCCTTCACCCTTGCGCACAAATTGCACACTGATCAGCTTGCTTTCCAGCGTCATCACCGGCAGCAGGCCGATGTCTTCGCCGGTTTGTTCAACAAAGGGCGAAGCGCCATACAGCATGATGCCTGGCCGCACCCAGTCGGCGTGAGTGGGTGGATGGCGCAACAGTGCGGCAGAATTGGCCAGGCTGCAGGGCAGACCAAGATGGCCGGTGGCAACCTGAAAATTCGCCAGTTGCCGCTCGACGCTGGCGTCATCTTCATCGGCGCTGGCAAAGTGGGTCATCAACGTAATACCACCAATGTGCGGCGCGGCACGCAAGGCGGCCAGCGTTTCCGGCAGACGCTTCGGGTTGATGCCAAGCCGGTTCATGCCGGTATTGAGTTTGATCAGAACATCGACGCGATGGCTCAGTCTGGAACGCGCGATGATGTCGGCCTGATCGGTTCGATGCAGCACCGGACGCAAGCGTAAGCGGGCGATTTCCGGCAATTCCTCGGGGTCGAAAAAACCTTCCAGCAACACGATGGGATGCGAGTAACCCTCGCTGCGCAGTTGCATGGCTTCTTCCAGGCGCAATACCGCAAAACCATCGGCGGCGCGCAATGCCCGCGCCGCGCGGAGCAAGCCATGACCGTAAGCGTCGGCTTTGACTACCGCCAATACTTTTGAATTCGGCGCCGCCGCCCGAGCTACGCTCAGGTTGTGGGCGAGCGCGGCGGTGTCGATGCGGGCAATCAGCGGACGCGACATGGTCGGAGCACCTTGACATTGTTCTGTGCGAATAAATTCGCACCTACCGGTTCAATCACCATAACCGCCGCCGCCACCGCCGGCGAAGCTCTCGAACTTGGTGTATTCGCCGAGGAAAGTCAGGCGCACGGTGCCAATCGGGCCGTTACGCTGCTTGCCGATGATGATCTCGGCGGTGCCTTTGTCCGGGCTGTCCGGGTTGTAGACCTCGTCGCGATAGATGAACAGGATGACGTCGGCGTCCTGCTCGATAGCGCCGGATTCGCGCAGGTCGGACATGATCGGACGTTTGTTCGGGCGCTGTTCCAGCGAGCGGTTAAGCTGCGACAGGGCAATAACGGGGACGTGCAGTTCCTTCGCCAGGCCTTTCAGCGAACGCGAGATTTCCGAGATTTCAGTCGCCCGATTCTCGCTCTGGCCGCTACTGCTGCCGGACATCAACTGGATGTAGTCGAGCACGATCAGACCAAGCGGGCGATCTTCCTTGCATTGCCGCGCCAGCCGGCGGGCGCGGGCGCGCACTTCCATTGCCGACAGGCCAGGCGATTCGTCGATGAAAAAAGGTGTTTCATTCAGCCGGCCCAGCGCATGCGTCAATCGCGGCCAGTCATCCTCGCCGATGCGCCCGGTGCGCAACTTGTGCTGATCGAGCCGGCCGACCGAACCCAGCATCCGCATCACCAGTTGCGCCGCACCCATTTCCATACTGAACACCGCGACCGACATATTCGAATCGAGCGCGACATTTTCGGCGATGTTCAGGCTGAAGGCGGTGTTGTGCGTCACCACATCCTGGTCGGTGATGTATAGCTGATCCGGATGGCTGACGGCGATGCATTGGCATTCGGCCTCGCGGCTCGGTTCGATGCTGGCGAAGGTCAGCCGTTTGTGGCGTTGCCAGGTTTCCGGCAGGCGAACCAGTTTTTCCGACTGCAACAATAAGGAGCGCGGTTCCGGGTGGTAGATATGGCAGACATAAGCGGGCTGGCCGGCTCGTCGTTCCACGTCGTGCTCGCCACGGAAATACGGTTGTTTGGGGAAGGTCGAGCACCAGCCGCCGAGCGAGCGCACCAATTCGGCGAGGTCCTCGGCCAGTTGCTTGCTGGCGGTGGATATCCGGATGCTGCCCCAGCGTTCCACCCAACCGTCGGTATCGAGCAAACCGCGCAGCACATCAAGCCGGACTTCCCGCCGCGATTCAAGGTATTGGCGCGGAATGAATTTGGTCGCACTGTTGGTGTTCCACAAGCCCATTTGTTCCAGGCTGGATCGAATCGGGTTGACCTCGGGACGTTCCCCACCTGCGCGTTCCTTCAGCGTCTTGCGGATGATGCGGTAATCGTAATTTCCCGCATGGGTGACTGTCATCGCCTCGCCTACTCGCGTTCCAACCCGGCGCAGCATTTCCTCGGAGGCGGTGGAAAAGCGCAATGCGCTGCCAGACAGCGAGCCATCGCCCAGGAGTGCGCCCAACAGCCAGGGGTCGACCGGCAATGGGTCATCGTGACCGAATTCTCCGTTGTGCAATTCGATCCACAGGCGATTGCGGTATCGAACCCGCGTCAGCATGACGACGACTTGATCGGTGCGCAGCACGCGCGGCGCCGGCCAATCACGGTAATGCACGCGCCAGAGGTGTTCGGCGCAACACTCAGTTGAGCGGTTGTCGGAAAAACGTACCCGGTAAATCTGCCGCCGGCCTTGCGGATAGATGCCTTTGACGATGGATGGCTGGCCATCCAGAGACGCCAGCGCATCGCCGACCTGCAAATCACCCATGCGCCGCCAGCCGGTTCGCGTTCTCACTTGAGCATCGAGTGGTTGCGCTTTACCCATACTCGGTCTTCCGGCGACGATAATCAGATCGCCCGGTTGCAGGCCGGAGGTTTTTGTATCGAGATCGGCGAAGCCGGTGGGTACGCCGGTGACTTCGCTTGGGTTGTCGCGGTTGTAGAGTTCGTCAATGCGGGTGACGACTTCCATCAGCAGCGGTTGCACGGCCTGGAAGCCTTGCGTGGTTTTTGCGCCGGCCTCTTTGATTTCAAAGACTTTGGCTTCCGCCTGATCAAGGATTTCGGCGGCGCTGCGGCCGGCCGGGCTGAACGCGGATTCGGAAATCTCGGCGCCGACTTCAACCAGCTTCCGCAGCACCGCGCGCTCGCGCACGATTTCTGCATAGCGGCGGATGTTGGCGGCGGAGGGGGTGTTCTGCGCTAGTGCGGCGAGGTAGGCCAGGCCGCCGGTATCGTCGAGCTTGCCGAACGACTCCAACGACTCCGCCACGGTGACCACGTCGGCTGGTTTGTTGGCGTCGATCAAACGGGTGATTTGACGCCAGATGGCGCGGTGGTCGGCGCGGTAGAAATCCTGCTCGTTGATCAGGTCGGCCACCCGTTCCCAGGCGGTGTTCTCCAACATCAAACCACCAAGCACGGATTGCTCCGCCTCGACCGAATGGGGCGGCAGTTTCAGTGCGGTCAGTTCTGGGTCGAAGTGGTCGGACATGGGGGAATTTCAAAAAAGAGGCGGCATTGTAAAGCCTGGCGGAATCAAAATCGGGGCGCAGCTTCTGGTTTGCCGAATGGGTCTGACGCTTGCACGATCCGTGAGAAAATGCAGAGCCGCGCTTTTCCGCGCTGTCTCAGGACGTAAAGAACGCCTCGAAGTCTGCCGCCGCGACGGCTGGGCTGAACAAAAATCCCTGGTAGGCATGGCAGCCCTGCCGCCGTAGAAAATTCAGTTGCGCGTCGGTTTCAACGCCCTCCGCCATCACGCTGAGTCGCAGGCCGTGCGCCATGCCGATGATCGCGCTGGAGATTTCCATGTCGTTGAGGTCAAGCGGGATGTCGCGCACGAAACTCCGGTCAATTTTGACTTCGTCAATCGGGAAACGCTTGAGGTAAGCCAGCGATGAATAGCCGGTGCCAAAGTCGTCAATCGACAATTTGACGCCCAGCGATTTGATGCCGTACAACAATCCGATCGCCAACTCGCCGTGGCCCATGATCATGCTTTCGGTCAGTTCCAGCTTGAGTTGATCCGGCGCCAGCCCGGTCTGCTCCAGCACCAGGGCGATTTTCTGCACGATGTCACGTTGCTGCAGTTGCCGACCGGACAGGTTGACCGCCATCAACTGCGCCGGGTATCCGGCATCCAGCCAGGCGCGCGCCTGGGTGCAAGCCGTGTGCAACACCCATTCGCCGAGCGGCACGATGAGGCCGGTTTCTTCCGCCAGCGGAATGAATCGGGCCGGCGAAATCATGCCTTCCTCGGGCGTATTCCAACGAACCAGCGCCTCGCAACCGATCAAGCTACCGGTGATCATGTCGATCTGCGGCTGGTAATGGAGGACGAATTCGCCTTGTTCCAGACCGCGCCGCATGCGCCCTTCAAGTTGCAGCCGCTCGTTAGCGGCCTGGGTCAGCGTCGGGGTGTAAAAACTGTAGGTGTTGCGGCCGGACTCCTTGGCCTGGTACATCGCCACGTCGGCATGCTGAATCAGCTCGGTCACCGTACGCGCGTCGTCCGGAAACAGGCTGATGCCCATGCTGGCGCCGACATAGACGCGGTGCCCGGAAGGCAGATCAAACGGTCGTTCGAGCGCTTTGATCAGACTTTGCGCCACGCCGGCGACAAACTCCGGCCGCTCCAGGTCTTCCAGAATCAGTAAAAACTCATCGCCCCCCAAACGCCCCAGGGTATCGTCTTCGCGCAGCCGTTCAGACAAGCGCAATGACAGCGATTGCAGCAGCTCGTCGCCCACCGGATGCCCCAGGCTGTCGTTGATGTTCTTGAACCGGTCGAGGTCGATATACAACACAGCGACCCGTTGCCGATGCCGCTCGGCGCGTTCGAGTGCATGGATCAGCCGCGATTGCAGCAGCAGCCGATTCGGCAGGCCGGACAACGGGTCGTGGTGAGCGAGATGTTCGAGCTGTTCTTCCGAACGCTTCAGTTGGCTGATGTCGGTCATCACGCCAACGTAGTGCACCGGTAGCGCGTCGCTGTCGTAAACCGTGCTGATGGTCAGCCACTGCGGAAAAATCTCGCCATTCTTGCGCCGGTTCCAGACTTCGCCTTGCCAGTGGCCGGTTTCCAGGATGCTCGCCCACATCGCTTGGTAATAATCGCTGTTCTGCCGACCGGACTTGAGCAAACTCGGGCTGCAACCCAGAACTTCAGCCTCGGTGTAGCCGGTGATTTCGCTGTAAGCCCGGTTGACGCCGACGATGCGCGGCGTCAGATCGGTGATGACAACGCCCTCGCGCGTGCTATCGATCACCGCCGCAGCCTGCCGCAAGCGGGCATCGACACGTAGCCGCCGCACCGCCAGGCCCGCCAGGCGTGCAAGTTCCCCAATCAGCTCCAGTTCAGCCTGGGCCGGGCTGCGCGGCTGGTCGTGATAAACACTGAACAGGCCCAGCACCTGGCCGGTTTCATCCTTGAACGGAATCGACCAGCAGGCGCGTAAACCAGACTGCCGCAGGGACTCGACAGAAGATGCACAGTTGGGATGCGCCAAAATGTCTTCGATGATGATCGGCTCGCCCAATGCGGCGGCGGCGTCACCCGCGGCGTGCTCCACCAGCGGTGCCAGACCACTGATGGCGGCGATGCAAGAAGCGGGCAGATGCGGACTTGCGCCGTCATACAGCAAGCCATCGCGCGGGTCGCGCAATTGGATGGAAACGCGCATCCCGGCCACGATTCCCTCCAGCCGGGTAGCGATCACATTCAACACCGCCGGCAAAGACAGATTGCTCATCAAGCCATCAAGCACGGCAATGCGGGTTTCGCGCAGTTGTTCTGCCTGTTTCTCTGCGCTGATGTCACGCCAGAAGCCAATGAATTCGTCCGCCTCTCCCACCTTGGTCGCCTCATCCGACCGGCGCAGTTCGTCGTGGATCCAGCGGACCTGGCCGCGACTGTCGTAAAACCGGTAGTCCTGCGCCACCACTCCGATTTCGCGCAGGTTGGCCAAGTTAGCCAGGGCGCCAGCGCGGTCGTCGGGATGCAGATGACCGAGCCACCAACCGGGTTCAAGCACCCGCGCCTCCGAATAGCCAAGCAGGCGTTCGATATTGCCGCTCACCCAGGTCGGCTGTAGTCCTTCCGGAGTCGGCCGGATGGCGTAAAGAATCACCGGACTACTGGCCAGCAGATGGCCAAGTCGCGTCGAAGTTTCGTGCAATGCCGCGCGCTCACGCGCCAGTTCAACCTGCCGCTGTACTTTTTCCAGTGTCGATGGCAATTGATGCAGATAGCCGGCGTGCTTGGTGATGTAGTCGTCGACGCCAAGATGTAGGGCTTGCGCAGCGATTTGTTCGCTGCCCTGACCAGACACAATGACGATGGGGACATCCAGCTTGCGCTCTCCGCGCAATGATTTCACCGCCTCCAGCGCGTCAATACCGGGCAGGCGGTAATCCAGCAGCACGACATCGAATGCGCTCGGAATGGATTTATCCAGCGGCAGCCGCCGCAGCACTGCATCCGCATCGGCCACCGGGGTGATCTTGATGTGCGGCGCGTAGCGGGCCAGATGACGGTGCGTCAGATCGACATCGGCCGGGTTATGTTCGGCATACAGCACCCGCAACGGGTGCGCACGACGCTGGTGCGATGCATCAAACCGCACGCGAGCATCGCGCAGCGTCGTTGGCAGGCGCTCAAATGCCGCCAGCCCTTTGCTCTGGTAATCGTCGGCGCCAGCTTGCAGCGCGGCGACCACCACATCTTGATCTCCAGAGCCGGTAAGCATGACCACGGCGATCGGTAATTGATGTTCGCGTATCCAGGCGAGCAGTTCCAGGCCGGAACCATCCGGCAGTTTAAGGTCGAGCAGCGCCACTTCGTAGTGCGCTGGTTGGCGCAGCAACTGGTAAGCCTGCGCCAGTGTCGTGGCATGTTCCAGCTCGATCTCGGGGGCCAGACGCGACAGAATGCGCCGGGTCAGGTCGGCATCGGAAGAATTATCTTCAACGAACAGCACACGCATGTCACCCCCCTAGCGGGGCGGACGGTTGAGCAGACACCAGTACAACTCGATCTGCGCCGCCACCTCCATGAATTTTTCGAAATTGACCGGCTTCACGATGTAGGAATTGGCGTGATATCGGTATGCGATTTCGATGTCGCGGTCCTCGCCTGATGAAGTCAAAACCACCACCGGCAAATCCTGGCAAACCGAGTGCGCGCGCAATTGGCGCAACACTTCCAGGCCATCCACTTTCGGCAATTTCAGATCGAGCAAGACCACCAGCGGCAAGGTTGCGCCGCTCTCCCAGCGCGAAATCCAGTCGAGCGCTTCCTGGCCGTCACGGGCGATCTCGATCGGGTTGAGCAGCTTGCGCCGATTGAACGCGCGCAACGTCAGATCAACATCAACCGGATTGTCTTCCACCAGCAAAATCGGGCGATTGCTGATTTCCAGGCTCATAGCGGCAGTTCCAGATAGAACGTGGCACCCTGCCCTGGCGCGCTTTCCACCCAGACGCGGCCGCCCATCCGTTGCACCGCCTTGCGCACAATGGCCAGGCCAACGCCGGTGCCGGGGTAGTTCTCGGCGCGCTGCAAGCGCTGGAATATTGCAAAGATGCGTTCTTCAAATTGCATGTCAAAGCCGATCCCGTTGTCTTTGATGGCGAGAATAGCTGATTTCTGGAACGCCTCGGCGCTGATCGAAATCGTCGGCGGTTGGCTGTCGCGACTGAATTTGAGCGCGTTATCGATCAGATTGCGCAGCACCATGGCCAGGCCGTCGGGGTCGGCTTGCACGCTGACACCCTCCAGCGCCAGGCTGATCTGGACGCCCCTGGCGGCGATGTCATCGGCCCGTTCGCGCAACACAGCGGCGACGCGCTCCGACAGATCGAGCCGGATGCCGAGCAGATTGCGCCGTTCCATCCGCGAATACGCCAGCAAGTCTTCGATCAACTCGCTCATCTGTTCGACGCCATGGCGTACGTTGCCGAGGAACAATCGGCCCTCCTCGTCGAGTTGCGCCAGATGATCTTCCAGCAGCAGTCGGCTGTAGCCGTCGATACCGCGCAACGGCGCTTTCAGGTCATGCGATACCGAATAGGTGAAGGTTTCCAGTTCGTTGTTGGCGGCGGCCAGTTCGGC
>JFJP01037979.1_pt1 | contig 22594 bp, 15 predicted proteins | sample 431651 | NCBI WGS metagenome assembly JFJP01 (sample SAMN02602958, study PRJNA72255) | Microbial mat metagenome, whole genome shotgun sequencing project. | biome: fresh water; feature: sink hole; material: water; isolation source: purple microbial (photo- and chemosynthetic) mats found in...
ATAAACCTAACCAGGAGGATTAATATGGCAAAATACAAAACTCATCTGCTTGTTTGCGGTGGCACAGGTTGCCGGGCATCTCTCAGCGACACCATCGTAGACAAACTAAAGCAGGAAATTGATGCAAACCATCTCACCGACGAAGTACAGGTAGTAATGACCGGTTGTTTTGGTTTCTGCGAAAAAGGCCCGATAGTAAAAATAATGCCCGATAATACTTTTTATACCCAGGTAAAACCCGAGGATGCTAAATTGATTATTCAGGAACACATCATAAAAGGACGCAAAGTTGAACGTTTACTGTATAAAGATCCCGTTCGCGAAGAATTTGTGTCTGACTCTAAAGACATGCAGTTTTATCAAAAACAGGTGCGTATAGCATTGCGCAACTGCGGTTTTATAGATCCTGAGAACTTAGACGAGGCTATAGCCCGCGATGCATATATGGCTTTGGGTAAAATACTGACCGAAATGACTCCCGAGCGTGCAATAAAGGAAATTAAAGATTCAGGTTTACGTGGTCGTGGGGGCGGTGGTTTCCCAACAGGTCTGAAATGGGAAATTACCCGCAAAAGCGAAGCCGACCAAAAATACATAGTTTGTAACGCCGACGAAGGTGACCCGGGTGCGTTCATGGACCGTTCTATTCTGGAGGGTGATCCACATACCGTACTTGAGGCCATGGCCATAGCCGGATATTGCATTGGTGCAAGCAAAGGTCTTATTTATGTTCGTGCTGAGTATCCACTTGCTATTCACCGCCTGAAAATTGCCATCAAACAGGCTCGCGAATTTGGGCTGCTTGGTAACAATATTTTCGGAACCGATTTCAGTTTCGATGTGGAAATGAGATATGGTGCCGGTGCGTTTGTGTGCGGCGAAGAAACAGCGCTGATTCACTCAATGGAAGGTGAGCGTGGCGAACCTACCCTCAAACCACCATTCCCATCAGTAAAAGGTTATTTGGGCAAACCTACCAGCGTAAACAACGTGGAAACTTTTGCCAATATACCTCCAATCATTCTCAAAGGTGCCCAATGGTTTGCTTCTATTGGAACTGAAAAATCAAAAGGCACAAAAGTTTTTGCTTTGGCCGGAAAAATAAACAACGTAGGTCTGATAGAAGTACCTATGGGAACTACCCTTCGTGAAGTGATTTACGAAATTGGTGGTGGTATCAAAAACGGCAAGAAATTTAAAGCTGTACAAACTGGTGGTCCTTCGGGCGGATGTCTTACCGAAAAACACCTTGATGTTCCGATAGATTACGACAACCTAGTGGGTGCCGGTTCTATGATGGGCTCAGGAGGTATGATAGTACTCGACGAAGACGACTGTATGGTTTCTATGGCCAAATTCTTCCTCGATTTTACAGTAGAAGAATCTTGCGGTAAATGTGCACCATGCCGTATTGGTAACAAACGCCTCAACGAGTTGCTCGAGCGCATCACCAAAGGCGAAGGTACCATGGACGACCTTACCCGCCTGCGCAATATGAGTCATGTAATAAAAGATACTTCACTTTGCGGATTGGGTCAGAGTTCTCCAAACCCGGTACTCTCTACCCTCGACAATTTCTGGAACGAGTACCTCGATCACGTACAAGAACACAAGTGTACAGCAGGTGTATGTAAAGACCTCATGACATACTTCATTGTAGAAGATAACTGCGTTGGTTGTACTGCTTGTGCGCGTGCATGCCCCGTAGGAGCTATCACAGGCGAACGCAAACAAGTACACTTCATCAATCCGTCTGTATGTATCAAGTGCGGTGCTTGCATGGATCGTTGCAAATTCGATGCAGTTATTATTAAGTAAAAACCGAAACGAATCATGGAAAAAATAAAAGTAAAAATAGATAATCATACCCTTGAAGTTGAAAAGGGTACAAGCATACTCAATGCTGCCAAAGCGGCTGGAATATATATTCCTACCCTTTGTCATATGGAGATGAAAGACATAGGAATTGACCATAAGCCAGGCGGATGCCGCATATGCTCGGTTGAAGTATCGGGCCGCCGCAATCTGGCACCTGCATGCGCTACCGAAACTGCAGATGGTATGGAAGTAAACACCCATAGCATGCGCGTAATCAATGCACGCCGCACCATCATGGAGTTTATTCTGAGCGATCACCCAAAAGATTGCCTCATTTGCCCAAAATCAGGCGACTGCGACCTTCAGAATATGGCCATCAAACTGGGAATCCGTCAGATACCGGGACAGGAATTTGCTGCAATGAGTACATACAAAACCGACGAATCGCCTTCTATTATTCGCGATTTGGACAAATGTATCATGTGCCGCCGTTGCGAAACCATGTGTAACGATTTACAAACTGTAGGTGCACTTTCTGCATTCAACCGCGGATTTATGTCAGCAGTAGGTCCAGCTTTCCAAATGGACATTGAAGATTCACCTTGTACATTCTGTGGACAGTGTGTGGCTGTATGCCCAACAGGCGCCCTCACCGAGCACGACCATACCCGCGATGTGATAAACGCACTTGCCAATCCGAAGAAAACCGTAATAGTACAAACTGCCCCTGCAGTACGTGCAGCCCTTGGCGAAGAATTTGGCATGCCAGCCGGCACATTGGTTACCGGACAAATGGTAACTGCATTGCGCGAACTGGGCTTCCATTATATTTTCGATACAGATTTTGCTGCCGACCTTACCATCATGGAAGAAGGTACTGAGTTTCTCGACAGACTTACCAAGTTTTTGAATGGCGATAAAGAAGTAAAAATGCCTATTCTTACATCATGCTGTCCTGCTTGGGTAAACTTCTTCGAACATAACTTCCCAGAGATGAAAGATATACCATCTACTGCACGTTCACCTCAGCAAATGTTTGGTTCAATAGCCAAAACTTATTTTGCTGATAAAATAAATGTAAAACGTGAAGATTTGGTTGTTGTTTCCATCATGCCTTGCCTTGCTAAAAAATACGAAGCACAACGCGACGAGTTTAAAGTAAACGGCAACCCTGATGTTGATATAGTTCTCAGCACACGCGAGCTGGCACGCCTCATTAAACAAGCCAACTTGAATCTGGCTAACCTTCCCGAAAGCGATTTCGACCATCCACTTGGCGAATCTACCGGAGCTGCGGTCATATTTGGTGTAACCGGTGGTGTGATAGAAGCCGCTACACGCACAGCTTACGAAATATATACAGGTAAATCGCTTCCTCGCATTAGTTTCGACCAATTGCGCGGTTTCGAAGGCATACGTGCTGCAAGTGTAGACCTCAACGGATTTGAACTGAAAATAGGTATAGCTCATGGTTTGGGCAATGCACGCAAATTGCTTGAAGACATAAAAGCAGGCAGAAGCGAGTTTCATGCCATAGAAATCATGTCGTGCCCCGGTGGTTGCATAGGCGGCGGTGGTCAGCCTTTACACCACAACAATACCGATATTCTGAAAGCTCGAATACAAGCGATATATAGTGAAGACGATAAAAAGGTTATTCGCAAATCGCACGAAAACCCGTACATCATAAAACTCTACGAAGAATTCCTGGGCAAACCACTCAGCCACAAATCGCATGAGTTGCTGCATACAAATTATTTTGACCGCAGTTCTAAAATTGAAATCAGCTAACGTTCGGAGGAAATTTATATGTCAAGAATAAAAGTAAAACTCAAAGAAAAAGATGTGCTCAAGCTCAAAGAAATCTGCAAAGAATTTAACAACGAGCCGGGCGAATTGATAAACGTACTTCACCGCTCACAAGAGCATTTTGGATACCTACCTGCTGAAATACAAGAAGTAGTGGCACAGGAACTCAATATTTCGTTGGCCAAGGTATATGGTGTAGTTACCTTCTATTCATTCTTCACCATGGTACCAAAGGGCAAACACCCCATAAGCATATGTACAGGTACTGCCTGCTATGTGCGTGGTGCTGAGAACGTGTTGCATGAGTTCAAAAAGCAATTGAAAATTGAGGTCGGACAAACCACCGGCGATGGTAAATTCTCGTTGAGCTGCCTGCGCTGCGTAGGTGCTTGCGGATTGGCTCCTGTGGTGATGATTGGTGAAAAAACCTACGGACGTGTTTCGCCCGATGGCGTAGCCGATATCCTGAAAGAATACGCTGAGTAAATTTTGGTTTTGATTAAACAATAGTTTTTTATTAAGGCTGCCATACACATGGCAGCCTTTTTTTTGTTTTATGGTGCTGATAGTGCACCTTGATTTTCTAATATTGCTAGAACCCAAGCGGAAAAATTAAGTAGGGTCTGCTGAAAAACTCACATACTAGTTGTAAATATTGGATTACTAACTACGAAGTAGTTAAATATGAATAGCCACCAGTTGCAACTGGTGGTAGCCGATTGAGATACCTACACCAACCACGAAGTGGTTGAATAATAAAAAATTCAACCACTTCGTGGTTGGATTAAGTCTTCCTTCATATACCGCCGGTTGTTACCGGCGGTTATTCGTATTAAACCGCTTTCGCGGTTTCAATGCATAGCAAAGTTATACTATGGTTCTTTAAGGCTCAAAATCATGTGCAAACTTTTTGAGATTTTTGCACATTAAAGCTTGCACTATACAAGAAATTTAATTGCGTATAACACTGTATAACATTTATTTATAACTTTTTCAGCGGACCCTATGTAATTAAATTACTAAATCTATGGATCAAGGCAAAGCACTATGGGGTCAAGAAAGTTTATAAGCGGAATTCAATGCCAGCAAAAATATTTCTTGGTAATCCCGGGTAGTAAAAACGTGGTTCGTTGCTTCCAAATCCTATTGCATTTACCACCAGCATAGATGCGTATTTGCAGTCAGTCAAGTTATTAACCCCAACGAAAACATTGAAATGCCCTACTTTCCTGAGTTGAAACTGAGTTGATACTTTGATATTGAGCAATAAATATCCATCATATTTCATTGTATTGGCATCGTTTAGATACTGGCTGCCTGTATATTGCAGGTGTGTAAGCACTTCAATCTTTTCTGCAGGATTCCATGTCAACTGCAATTGTAGCAACTCATCAGGTATGCCAGGCAGCTCATTGCCATCATAGGTATTTTCATCGTCGGTAAAACGGATGAACCTATTGCGCGAGAATGTGTAGCCGAAAGTAGAAGTGAGTTTTCCGGGAAAGCTGCTGAAATGGAAAAACCTATTGCGCAGCAGAAGCTCAAATCCTTGATGACGGGATTTTCCAGCATTTATTCCTGTAAAAATATCTTCAGTTATACGTTTGGTTACCAACAGATCGTTCAATTCAATCCAGTAAACACCGGCATCAATTTCAACGGCATTTTCGAAAAAATTAAATCGTGTACCTATTTCATACTGCATGCCCTGTTCCGGTTTAATATCCGGATTTACGTCGCCAGCAGGCAACAAGGTTTCCTCTGGGGAAGGAAGCGAGAAACCATGGCCCACAGAGGCATAAACGACGAGGTTAGCAGTGGCTGTATAATTGAATCCGAGACGGGGCGAAACAATGAATGGGAAATTGCGTGCATCTGATTGATTCCCATTGGCAGAGTATAAATCGGTAAGCTGGTAGCTGATATAATTTAAGGTGCCGGCAACTGAAATATTAAGCTTGATAGAGGGACGGTAATTCAGAATTCCAAAAACACTGAACTGATTGCGGTTTTCACGGTTCTCATTCAGTAATATTTCATTTTTATCGAGTTTCCAAGTATATTGTTCAGCCGTGTAGTCTAATCCAAAAATTAAGTCAGTTTTTTGCAGGCAATAGCTAAGTTTATTGCGCACTCCTGCACTCATTGTATGGTCGGTGAGGTTATTAAAAGGACGTTTTTCGTAAGCATCGCTCCACTTGCCATGTATGGTAAAATAGTTGCTGAGAGTAGAAGAAAATATATTGGTGAGTGTAGTACCTGCCAAGGCTTTCCTGTATTTTTTGAATCCAGCAATGGCAGCCCAGTTAGGAGCCGCAGCCCGGGGATCATTTTCGAATTGGGTTTTGCTCAGCGAACTGGGTATTTCGCCATGAACATCGGTAAGCATTAGTGTTGATTTTACAGCCCATTTGGTTTGTTTCCATTGCGCCGTCGACAAGAACGAAGTTCTTTTGTATTCATTATTTCCCCGATATCCATCAGACTGCAAGTGGCTGAGGCTACCCCACAAATTCGCTTTTCCGGCATTAACAGTTCCCGACAAATTGTTTCTCAAGGTATTAAAACTTCCATAATTCACTTTGAATGTAGCTTCGTTTTTCAATTTTACCGGCGTGTACAAATTGATGTTGCCCCCCAATCCCGAACCGTATAAAGCAGAAGCAGGTCCTTTGATCACTTCAATGCGTCCAATACTTTGCATATCAACTTCTTCGGGGGTAGAAACTCCATCAGCCATGGTAAGTGGAATTTCGTTGAGGTAGGCATGTATCCGGTTGGTGTTGTAGGGGGTACGGCTTCCCATTCCCCTTATTACAATGCGGTTTGTTGCATAAGTTCCGCTCTGCATGCTTATTCCGGGTATTGAGTTAAGCGTTGTTGCCATGTTTGTGCCATCAGATAGGTTCAGCCCTTTGCCTGCAAGCACCGATAAACTTCCGGGGAAAGTGCGCAGTTTATTGCTTAATCTGAAACCTTCCACCGTCACTGCGTCGAGCGAAACGATAGAATCAGATGGTTGAATATCAGCTAAAGTATTCTCATCGGTTTGCGCATAAATAGCTGTCAGTCTCAGAAAAAATATCAATATAATTGAAAGTATGGTGGTATAATACATATTTTATCTACATGAATATCTGATGATTGAGGATACTAAACTATCCCATTATTGAAATAGAAATATATTTTGGGGTGCAATACAATACCAGATTCAGAGACCCAAATCTCAATTTTTTGGGAACCCGAACGTAACCCCATATCACGAAGAAATTTCGAACTTGGAATTCAAAAGTTTCATATTTCAGAATTTTCTACTACGCGCAGCAAACCCAAAAATTGTTTACACCCTTTATTCAACAGGCACAAGCCTCACAATTATTCCCGGACTTTCAGTGGCTACATAAATAAACCCTTCAGGACTGACAACCACGTTGCGCACACGCCCAATTCCTTCGAGCAGTTTCTCCGTATGGATTACAGTTTTGCCCTTGAGTACAACCCTTTCGAGGTACTGAAAGCGAAGAGAGCCAACAAACAGGTTGTTCTGCCATTTTTCATATCGGTTGCCAGACAGGAAAGTCATACCACAAGGAGCAATGGATGGAGTCCAGTAATAGACAGGTTGTTCCATTCCTTCCTTTTCAGTCAATTCAGTCAGAATAGTACCATCGTAATTTATTCCGTACGAAATTACAGGCCAGCCATAGTTGATTCCGGGTTTTATCAGGTTGATTTCGTCGCCGCCTTTAGGTCCGTGTTCGGTTTCCCAAAGTTCACCGGTAACGGAATGTATGCAAGTGCCTTGCGGATTTCGGTGTCCGTAGCTGTATATAGAGGCAAGAGCCCCTTTTGTATTTACAAATGGATTATCTTCGGGAATAGAGCCATCGTCGTTTATGCGGTGAATTTTTCCGTTCGAATTGTCGAGATTTTGAGGAAAATCGAAATGCTGACCACGGTCGCCAATACCGAAAAACAAATGACCTTTGTTGTCGAATGCAAGTTTACAGCCATAGTGGTGAGATTTGTTGCTTTCATGATCACCCTTGAAAATTACCTGCTGATCTATCAGTTTATTTCCATCGAGCCGCGCACGCATGATAGAGGTATTGCTTAAAGTCTTACCATTGTATAAAGCACTATACGAAAAATATATCCAGCCATTATTTTTATAATCGGGATGCAGGCATAGGTCGAGTAAGCCTCCTTGTCCTTCGCCTCTTAGGGGCGGTAAACCTTGAATGGGTGGCGAAAGTTTCCCATCGGAGAAACGATGTAAGGTTCCGGCACGTTCCGAAATAAGTAAGTCACCATTGGGTAAAAATGCAAGTCCCCATGGAACATCTAATCCAGTTACAACCGTGTCAACAATAAAGTTCTGAACTTCTGTTTCAATGACTCCACCCGCAAGCAGAGCCGGTTTAAGTGTACTTTTATCCTCGGGAATTCCTTTTTTCACATATGCTGCCAGCTCTACAATTTCTGCTTCCGTAAACGCTTTCTGGAACGCAGGCATTCCCTGCGCTTCAAGCCCAAAGGTTATGCTTTTTATAACAGAAGCATTGTCCGGTTCATCCATCCACTTTTTGGCAGTAAACTTTTCGAGGTTATCGCCATGGCAGCCGGCACAGTATTTACGATAATTCGCAGCCGTTGGATTTTCAGAAGTAGCATTGGCTGCATACTGGTTGTTTTTTACACACTTCGATCCAATCAAACCAAACGAAGTCAAAACCATAAGAATGAAAACAAAGACTGTAGTTCGTTTCATAAGTAAAAGTAATTGTTTAGCAAAAAAATACTATAAATACGCTATAAAGCTCACTTGTTGCCAACTGCAATATACAAAAAAAATAAAAATACCCGGGCAGTTATTTCTTTATCGGCATGAAATAATTTTGTATTGCGTACCTTTCATTCGAGCCGATAATAGGTTAGTAAATGCATGATTGAGGTGCTTATCTATACGCATATCATTCATAGTCGCTCATAAAATACCTTTTTTTATATGGGCTAAAGCCCTCAGCATTATTGTAATACTCATTGCCACGTAGCCTGATTAAATCAGGAAGAATGGCACTTCGGATTTAATACCTTGCCATGTGCAAATAAGAATCTTTCCCAAATCTCATTATTTTAAAAGAAATACTACTTTTGGACGCGACAATTCTGATTCAAAATAGTTTATTAGCTGGCATTTGCGAATCAGATATGATCCCGAAATACGAATAGGTTACACAATGAAATATGTAATAAGCAAAATACTAACAAGCTGGCCCCAAAGGCTCAATCTTATACTTTTTGCCATCACATTATCGTTCAGCCTTTCTACCCATATTGCACCACCTTTGTGGACAGGCTACTCCGACCCGTACGATTATTTATATCATTCCAAAATCCCCATTAATTCTGTTGCATTTTTTGCACCTGAGAAAGAACCGGCATTTTCGCCTCGTCCATTTACAATTGCATTGTTATATAAAATGGCATATAGCAATCCTGAACTAATTATTCAGATGCAAAAAATAATGCATGCCCTGAGCACATACCTGTTTTGTTTTGTATGTATGCACTTTTTCAAAAAACAGTTTGTAAAAATCAGTTTCATTATCATGTGGTATTTCCTTATGTCGTGGTGGAATATCTTGGGATGGAGTCATACTTTACTGTCCGAGTCGTTGAGTATTTCCTTTTTGTTCATTTGGTTGGCATCATTTTTCGTTTTGTTTTATAAAAGAAATTGGTTTTTCATCGCTTCACACCTCATCATCACAGTATTATTCTCTTTTACCAGAGACTCATGGCCCTATGTCATTCTTATGTTTTACACCCTTATGCTTATGGTTGCATGGGTGCACATCAAACCATTGGTTAAACTGACCCTAGTGGCGGTAGTACTTAGCGTTGGACTTTTTTTTATGCAACAAAAAAATGCAGAAATAGGACAGCGTTACAAATTGCCTATTATGAATAACATTGTATTTCGCATTTTACCCAATGCTGCTTATACTGAATGGTTTGTAACCAAAGGAATGCCCAGCGCAAAAGAGCTAGCAGCGCAATATGGCAATATGAACGATTGGAAAGGAATATATAGCTTGTACGGCAACCCTCAATACGAAACATTTTCCGAATGGGCTTTTAAGGAAGGAAAAAATCTGTATGTAAAATTTATGGCAGAGCATCCTTCGTATGTTATTTCGTTGATATTCAGCCTAGATTTCAAAAACAAATCACTTTCCTATAATCTTTGGTACTCAGGCGATTGTAGGGGATATAGCTGGGCTAGCCAATACATACTCCCACTTTTCAATGTATATATCATTCTCATATTAAATAGTATAATACTCTGGTTTTACTACAAACACAAAATTTTTATACTGTTGTTGCCTAGTATCTTAATCATACTTTTTACGGCAAACGCTATGCTGCTTTATATTGCCGACCCATTGGAGATTGAAAGGCATCTGTACATCACACGCATCATGATGGAATTTATAGGTATATTCTTGGTTTTGTTACTATCTGACTTTGCACACATGCCCAAATGGATTAGTAGAAAGTGGCCATTGCTTGCACCTCAGGCAAGCGTGTAAGGCTTTTAGATGTGAAACAGATATTTTGATTTTGCCCCTGCCATACAGCATTTCTTATGCACATAGGGCATATTTCAGGCATTATTGGACCTTAACAAGGGGGTGTTTGTAAAACCTTCATACATATACATACTCATTTAGAAAGCATGAATTTGACAGAAACATTGTTTTGGGATACGGATATAAGCAAGCTTGATTATGATAAAAATGCACGACATATCATTGAACGTGTGATACATAGTGGCATGCTGAGTGATTGGCACGAAATAAAATTGTATTATGGAATTGAAAGAATGAGAAATGAAATTTTGCAGATTCGAAACCTAGACAAGCATACATTGAATTTTTGCAGTAAATATTTTAATATACCCAAAGAACAATTTAAATGTTACAATACAGAGCAGTCTATTCAGAAACTTTGGAATTGTATGTACTTGCAAAAAGGGGTGCAAAAAAAGACTATTATGATATCAAAGTAATTGAATATGTTTAAATTGACCATAAGTATTCAATCAATAGAAGTTTGCCACAAGATTTTTGACCACAAAAATAACCACAAAAAAAGCCGATACACAAACTCTTTATACCGGCTTTTGAATTTTATGATTTATAAAAAAAATCTATCTCAGTTTTTCGGGGGCAAATCTACCACCATAGTACACAACCCAATGGTAAGCACCATCGGCACTTCTTTCGGGGATACTAAAAATATCGTCGCGGCCATCGCCATCAAAATCGCCTATCATTACGTCATAAGCATAGCCACCATTCATTGGTATATCTTTCCAATCAGAGGTAGCACCGTATGAGATAAGCATAGAAGGCATCTGATTGGTCGATATATTCAGAGACAAAAGATCATCTTTGCCATCGCCATCAAAATCGCCAACTTTCAGGCTTTTCATCTCAAAAACCCTATCATTCAATTTTTCCCATTCCCCCGGATTATTCATCCATTCGCCGGTATAATTGTACTTGATGTAGCAACCAGCACCAGCCCAACCGTTTGGTGTAGATGTAAGCACATCGGCGTACCCGTTGCCATCAAAATCGCCTAGAATCAACTGATCAACAGTAGCAGCAGAATTACTAATCATAACCCACTGATTGGTGCCACCGTATATCACATACCAGCCTACACCATTGAAACCATCCACCGGATAAAAAATATCATCCAGACCATCTGCATTGAAATCGCCTAATAAGATCATTCCCTTTGCAGCGTATGAAGTGTTCAGTTGTTGCCATTCCGTTTTAGCAGAATATGAAACCATCCAACTACGAGTATTGTCATATCCACTACCTGGAAGGGCAATATCAGAAGTATTGTCGTAATCAAAATTACCAACTACCAATTGCGAGGCATGTTCCATATTTTTACTGGTCCACAACCAAGGTGAAGTACCTGAATATGAGATAAACCAGCCTGCAGTGGCAGCATCTTTGGCAGTTGTATGTACATCGGCACGGCCATCACCATCAAAATCGCCCAATAGCACATCTTGAATAGCAGGTTGAATAAACAAAGTAGAATCGATTGGAGGTTCCGGATCGTCGGGGCAATCGCAATCACATGGCCCCCCCAAATAATCATTCAGGAAAGGCACATCGCAGGGTTGGCAAGCACTAAAGCCAAGCATGACAGACACAAGTCCAACATAAAGAAGATTCTTGGTTTTCAAATTTCTTAATATTAAAAGAGAAACATTTTTATTGTACGAAAATTTAATACTATAGAACCTATACGTAACAAAAGTTCTAATTATTGCCAAAGTTACTCAAAATATAGCATTTAAGAATCATTTATCCTCGGTTAATAAGCCAGTTGGGGAAAATATCATGATTACAGATTCAACAAATCACCACCTATTCTGGAAATGATAATAAAAACAACCTTTATTTAGAAATTATTCACACTAATCTATCTTTATATATTTATTTACAAGCCATTATATTTTTATACTATTTAGAATAAAGGCAAATTATTTGACTTTTATCATACTTATTCACATTCTACTGTTATATTTTTAACAGTAAGATACCAATGAATCACCAATCATTAAAAAAGATAGAATATATGGATGAAGTAAAAGCTTTGGTAAACGGACTAGCCAATAAACATGGCAGAACCAGAGAAAGTCTGTTGCCTATACTGCAAGGCGTAGTAGATAAAATGCGTTATCTGAGCAGCGAAGCAATGACTGAAGTAGCCCGCGAACTAGATTTATCAGCAGCGCAAGTATTTGGAACTGCAACATTTTACAGTTTTCTGGATACACAACCTAGGGGTAAATATGTGATACGGATTTGCAAAACCATATCGTGCGATATGCACGGCAAACGCGATGTGCTGCAAACCATAGAAGAAATACTAAAAATACGAATTGGTGAAACTACTAGCAACCGGAAATTTACGCTTCTGGAAACCAACTGTCTCGGATGGTGCCACAAAGCACCTGCCATGCTCATAAATGATGAGCCATATACTGAGCTCAATGCCGACAAGGTAAGGGATATAATAAATGAGTACATACGAAAATAATTGCCAACCTAAAGCAGCTAAGCCATGAACGAAAAAACATTGAAAAGAGTTGATATTATTTTCACTCCCGAAAAAAATTACAACGAAGTACTAGAACGCACCTTTCGCAGACCCAACTCAGATATTCTGAACGATATTCTCGACTCAGGACTACGCGGACGAGGAGGAGCAGGTTTCCCAACAGGGATGAAATGGAAATATACAGCCGACCAAGAGTCAGAAAATAAGTATGTAATCTGTAATGCCGACGAAGGCGAACCCGGTACTTTCAAAGACAGGCAGATACTGACTCAAGTGCCATACAAAGTATTTAGTGGCATGGCCATATGTGCCAAAATAGTAGGCGCTAAAGAAGGATATATTTATCTGAGAGGTGAATATAAATACCTGCAAGCAGAAATAGAAGAAGAACTGAATATATTTCACCAGACACTCGACAAACTCAAATTTCATTTTCGCATATACCTGCGCATGGGTAGCGGAGCATACATATGCGGAGAAGAGAGTGCCCTGTTCGAATCGATGGAAGGGAAAAGAGGGGAACCCAGAAACAAGCCACCTTACCCAACCGTATCTGGTTTCAGAGGCCAACCAACAGTAATAAACAATGTAGAAACCCTCGTATACGCCATGATGATATGCGATATGGGACCTGAGCAATTCAAAGAACTTGGTTCGAAAGACTCACGTGGCTCCAAAGTATTTTCAGTATCGGGCGATACCCCCATTGCCGGAATTTACGAATTGGAACTGGGCATGCACCTCGAAAATTTTGTAGAGGATTTTGGAGATGGCGATACCAAAGCAGTACAGGTAGGGGGTGCATCGGGTTTTTGTGTTCCACGCAAAAAATTCAGCGACACCATCATCGGATTCGAAGGTGTACCTACTGGAGGCTCCATGAAACTCTTCAATAGCTCACGTTCAATGTACCATGTACTGCAAAACTATTTGGAGTTTTTTGAAGAAGAATCTTGCGGACAGTGCACACCATGCCGGGTAGGTTGCCAGCAACTGCTCAAAGGAATAGAAGCAGTAAAAAAAGGGAAGAAAAACTCAGCATATCTCGATCGCCTTATTCGCTTAGCTACCACCATGAAATATGCTTCGAAATGTGGCCTGGGGCAATCTGTGGGTAACTCATTTGTAAGTATAGTTACCAATTTTCGTGAAGAAATGATTTACTAAGCCAAGAAAAACCGACAATCATGAGTAAAATTAGTATTAAAATAGATGGCATTTCAATAGATATAGAAGAAGGCCAAACCATACTAGAAGCAGCGAAACTAGCTGGCATAAAAATTCCTTCACTCTGCTACCACGAAGACCTGCGCGTAGCAGGAAACTGCAGGGTATGTCTTGTGGAGCTAAAAGGAGCACGCAATCTGGTAGCCTCGTGCGCGATGCCTGCCAACGATGGAATGGAAGTTTCTACTAATACGCACCGTGTGCGCGAAGCAAGAAAGCACGTGATAGAATTGCTGTTATCTGAACACAATGCAGATTGCACCAAATGCTACAAAAACGGAAAGTGCGAACTTCAAAACCTTGCCTCAGAATATATTGTAGGTGAACATATGTTTCTGGATCTGGTTCCCGACAAACATTATAGTATAGATAGGTACAACCCTGCTATTGTAAAAGATGATAGCCGATGTATAAGATGTCAGCGATGTGTACGCACCTGCGAGCAGTTGCAAAGTGTAAGTGCACTGGGTGTAGCATATAAGGGGGCGGCCATGAAAGTTTCTACTTTCTACGAAAACGAGCTCTTTGAGGTAGTATGTACCAATTGCGGACAATGTGTAAACCGTTGCCCAACGGGTGCTTTAGTAGAGAAAACTTATATCGACGAAGTTTGGGATGCATTGTACGACCCTAACAAACATGTAGTGGTACAAACTGCACCTGCCGTGCGCGTAGCATTGGGCGAAGAACTTGGATTTGGCCCGGGACAACGTGTAACAGGCAAAATGGTAACTGCCCTTAAGCGTATCGGATTCGATTCTATACTCGATACCGATTTTACAGCCGACCTCACCATCATGGAAGAAGGAACCGAATTGCTACGCAGGCTCAAAAGGGCTATCGTAGATAAAGACCCAAATGTTTCGCTTCCCATGTTTACTTCATGCTCACCCGGTTGGATAAAGTTCATAGAGCATACTTTTCCTGAATACCTCGATAATCTGAGCACCTGTAAGTCGCCACAACAAATGTTTGGGGCCTTAGTAAAAACCTATTATGCACAAAAAAGAAATATAGATCCTGCCAATATAGTATCGGTTTCTATAATGCCATGTACTGCCAAGAAATTTGAAGCAGACAGACCGGAAATGCGCTCAAGTGGATACAAAGATGTAGATTATGTGCTTACAACACGTGAGTTGGCAACCATGATAAAACAAACCGGTATAGACTTTCTAACACTTGCCGATTCATCTTATGATAGCATTATGGGCAAATCTACCGGCGCAGCAGTTATTTTCGGAGCCACTGGCGGGGTGATGGAAGCTGCATTGCGCACAGCCTATGAGATAGTTACCGGACGCGAAGTACCATTTGATGCACTCAATATAACACCGGTACGCGGTATAGAAGGCATGCGTGAGGCAAGCATAAAAATTGAAAATACTTTGCCTGCATGGGGCTTTCTGGAAGGTGTAGAACTAAAAACCGCTGTAGCACATGGACTTGCCAACGCAAAGCTACTCATGGAAAACATACATGCGGGAGCAAAATCATATCACTTCGTAGAAATAATGGCTTGCCCTGGTGGCTGCTTGGGTGGTGGTGGACAGCCAATACCCACCAATGCAGATATCAGAAAAAAAAGAGCAGAAGCCATATACGATGAAGATATGAACATGCCTCTAAGGAAATCGCATGAGAATCCGGAGATTTCAATCATTTACGAAGAATTTCTGGGCGAACCACTGGGCACTAAATCGCACGAACTACTGCATACTCACTACAAAGAACGCTTACGTTACTAGTATTTAAGTAGTGCAACATATTCATACCCGCCATATTTTTTCTGTGTGCGGGTATATTTTTTTATTTCAAGTTGCACGAAATTGCAATTCTTTACAGAAATACTCGAATTTATTCCCTTAATGGTGTGAAGTGAGTATATAAAACTATTAAAGAAGCAAATTATTTGATTATATTTGTAATAGAGTAATTCTTAGAAAAAATGTTTGACGAATTTGACTCAATAGGTCAATTAAGTCCTGAAATGCAAGACAAATGGCATGCACACTTAAGTTTGCTCACACGTACCATAGGAGCACACTCAGCTTGTGTTTATATCCAATATGGCAAGCAAAAGTACTTTCAGATCTTTCCAGAATTGCGAGATGATTCTAATCAGTTAAACGCAAGGTTGTATGAATTAAGGTCTCTTTTATATCATTTTTCTTCATTTGCAGATATTAGTTCCACTTCAGGGTTCACCCTTACCGAAATAAAACTGGGATTTGAGAAATCAAAAGCATGTTTATGTATATACGACGAGAGCGCGCCATACAACAAGATATACGACGAGGATTTATTGACATTTTTCGCTGAATTTTTCGCTTATGAATTTCGAAATGTCTGCAAGGAGCTGCTAACCCAAACCCAAAGCAACGAACTTCCATTCGCTAATAAGATAAATACTGATAATGCAGCCTCTTTTCAGAACTCAAAAAATAGTATTCAAAATAAAATAATTGAAGAACAGCAAAATTACAACTACACCCGAAGTTTAATAGAAGCAAGCCTAGACCCATTGGTTACCATCAATACCTCAGGAAAAATAACCGATGTGAATACTGCCACAGAGAGAGCAACCGGCATGCGCAGGGAAGAATTGATAGAGACTGATTTTTGTGAATACTTTACTGAGCCCGGCAAAGCAAGAGAAGGCTACAAAAGGGCATTCGATGTGGGTTTTGTAATAGACTACCCACTCACTTTGCGAAGTGCAGACAATAAGCACATGGATGTACTCTATAATGCAAGCGTATACCGCGACCAGCAAGGAAATGTGATGGGTGTATTTGCTACAGCACGAGATATCACTTTCCGAAAACAATCCGAACAGATCATACAGCAACAAAACTCAGAACTCAGAAAACTAAACGCAGACAAGGATCGCTATTTTTCAATTTTATCACACGATTTGCGCAGTCCATTCAATTCATTATTAGGCTTTTCAGAACTTCTTTTGCTCAATCTGAGGAAATATGATTTAGATAAAATAGAATCATTTCTGACCTACATACATGATACGCACCAGCATACTTTCAATTTGCTCAACGATTTGCTGCTTTGGTCGAAATCACAATCGGGTGCTATGCCTTACGAGCCGGCAAAGCTTCATCTCAATCAAGTATGCAACGAAGTAATAGATGAGAAAAAAGCGACGGCTCACATGAAGGAAATTGAAATTATTCTAAGTCCGGCTCTCAAGCCTTGGGTGATAGCCGATGTGAACATGCTAAAAACCATACTTCGGAACCTCACATCAAACGCCATAAAATTTACACCCCGCAAGGGACAGATACACATATTTACCGAAATGTCAGACAATACTCTGAGAGTCTGCGTAAAAGACTCAGGCATTGGCATTACCCCCTCTCAGCAAACTCTGCTGTGGGATTTTGCCGCCCCACATACCACCAATGGCACCGAAAACGAAAAAGGTACAGGACTTGGATTGGTATTGTGTAAAGAATTTATTGAAAAGCATGGAGGAGAAATTTGGGTTGAAAGCATCGTAAATGAGGGCAGTATTTTTAAATTTACATTACGCTCTGTTTCAGAATAAATATAAAATCCAAATGCTACATATCAATAAATATTCTTTAAAATTTCAAATTACCGTATTGCTTATAATACTTACTGTAACAATGGTCTTGGCGGTTATCGGTATTTTTTCGTACCTAAAAAAGCAACAAGTTGACCTGATAAAACATGCAGAGCAAAAGAAGGTTGAAAAAACCGTGCACATATTTGATTTGTATTTAGACAATTACCTTCAATCTGTAAAGAAAACGGCTCAGTTAAGTGCAGTTTTATATGACACCACATCTGACCATCAGGTATTAACCGAATACATTCATATTTCAATGCTGAATATGAATTCAGTACAAAGTTATTTTGCAGTTTTTGAACCTCTGCAAGGCGAAGTTTTACACAAAATAAAAGGCTACAAAAGGCAGGGGCAAAGCATAGTCTCATTAGATTCTACATACGAAATAGCGAAAGATTTGAATAGTACATACAGTTACCCAATAAAAACCCAATCCACCTATTGGTATACGCTATCCCAAAAAACGCAAGCACCCGTATTCGGATTACCATATACCACAAGCAATTACTCAGATGGCATTCTCACAGCTACATGTCCCATAAAGCTGAGCAACAAAAAAATTGTTGGTGCTGTAGGGTTGAATATCTCATCAGATACACTAAGGAATTTTCTGGAAAAACATTTACATGAGGAAAACATAAAACTAAATTTGATTGCCGCCGATGGCCAAGTAATCATATCTAGTACCGATACCATTCCGGCATCTTCGCCCTTAATCAGCAAAATAATATCAGCTAATCCAGAGCTAAGCACCCAACTGAATATAGATATACTTCACAAAGACAAACGCTTATATGAGATAGTAAATCCGTATACGGGAAAATCAGCCTGGCTCATCATTTTCCCGGTGGACTCATCAGGCTGGTATTGGGTGGCGTTCATTCCCATAAAGGAACGTTTCTGGGCATTAAATTCACAACTATATATTGCGATATTGCTATTACTTGCATGTTTTATCATTGTTGAAATAGTAAGCGCATTATTCATCTTAAGCAACCTCATAAACCCAATATTAATAGTAGCCGATGCAGCAAATAGAGTAGCCCAAGGAGAACTCATGACCAGAGTAAGTGCGAATCCAAAAAACGAAGAGATCACTGTTTTGTTGCACAATTTCAACAATATGACCAGCCAGATTCACCTTCAGAATGAGTTATTAGAATCCAAGATTAGCGACCATATGGAAATTGAACGAAAACTGCTAATTGCACAAAGTGATTTGGAAACTAATATGCAGAAATTCGAAAAGATTTTTCTTACAATTCCAGATGGCGCATTTATAGCTAGTGTTTCAGAAGGACGAATTTTGGATGCTAATAATTATTTATGCAATATTTTTGGGTATCAACGCTATGAGGTAATAGGACGAACAGCCCAAGATTTGGGTATATATAAAAATGCTGAAGAACGTCAAAGTATGTTAGACAAATACTACTTGCAAGGTGATTTGAGAAATATGGAGATGAATTTTCGCAAAAGAGATGGTACAAACATTTGGATTTCAATTTCAATTAGCTATTTCGAAAGTAATAATTTAGAGTATACTTTGGGGATTGTACGTGACATAACAGAAGAAAAAAAACAAAGAGAAGAACTTGAGCATGCAAAAAACAAGGCAGAACAAAGCGATGATTTAAAAAATGCTTTCCTCCAGAATATGAGTCATGAGATACGCACACCACTCAATGCCATAGTTGGATTTGCGGAGCTAATGGGACATACTAGCCTTACGCCCGAGAATAAAGTAAAGTTTACGAAAATCATTACCAACAACAGCAGGAAACTCATTGGCATTATCACCGATGTGATAGAAATATCGCAATTACAATCTGGAATGCTAAAATTGGCTAAAGCAGATTTCAAAATCGGAAAAATGCTTAGAGAAATTCAGATAGAATATTATCAGTATGCACTTGAAAAAAACCTAAACTTTGAATTTATCCACGATTTGGAAGATGATGTAACTGTGATATCCGATTCGAGTAAAATTGAACGTATCATCACTCATACCATTGATAATGCGATAAAATTTACTAGCAGAGGCACTGTAATAGTTGCCGTACAGCTCATCGAAAAAAATCTGGAAATAACAGTATCTGATACAGGAATTGGCATTTCCGAAGAAATGCAAAAAATCATATTCGATCCATTTCGTCAGGTAGAATCAGGACTTCGTCGAAATTATGGGGGCAATGGCCTAGGATTGACCATTATTAAATCATACATAGACCTCCTTGATGGTTCCATTGTACTGAAATCAAAATTAAATACTGGAAGTACCTTCAAATATACCATTCCCGTAGGTGATCAGTCAAATGTAAAGTCAGAGAATTTGACAATCAGCATAAAAACGGTACTTATTGCTGAAGACGAGATGGCAAACCAAATTCTTACCAAGGAATTGCTGATGGAGAAAGGACTAGAAGTACTCATAGCTACTAACGGTAAGGAAGCAATAGATATATGTAAGCAACGCACTGATATTGAACTCGTACTGATGGATATAAAAATGCCTGTAATGGATGGTCTTACTGCTACACGCCTAATCAAAGAATTCAGACCCAATTTACCTATCATAGCACTTACAGCATTTGCTCTCGAAATTGATAAAGAAGTATTTAGAAAAGAGTTTGATGACTACATCATTAAACCTATCAGTCCTTTGATTTTTTTCGAGAAGTTAGCCAGGTTTTTATAACAGCTAAAACCCAATTTTCAAATAAACTACATTGCAATTACGACCTTATTACTTAAGCATAACCATATTTTTAGCCAAAATTCAATATTCTAAACTGTAATGCCCTGAACAGATTGGAGCTCCACTACGAAGGTAGTTCCTTTATTTAATTGGCTTTCGGCCCAAATTCGGCCATTATTTTTTTCAACAAATTCTTTGCAGATAAGCAAGCCGAAGCCGGTGCCTTTGTCCTTGCTTTCGATTTCGTGATTGCTTATACTAAAAAGTTTTTCAATATCGCTCTTGTTTATACCAACACCCGTATCTTTTACAAGTATGTTACAATGTCCATTCATAACTTGCGATGATTCTGCAACAAATTGCGAATCACCGTTTCAAGCATATTTTTATCGCACATTACACTACATTGGGCTGAAACCTGATTAGAGACTATTTGATTTTTGCTTTCAAACACAGTGCTTAGCGAATTTATGACTACTTCTACCAACTCATTCACACCAACAACAGTAGGTTTGGCTATGCTATTTCCAGATACAGATCTGATCCATGTGAGCAGGTTTCTGGTAAGGCTATAAGCACTTTGTGCACTATTGTTCAACATATTTATCAATTCTCGGTTTTTATCTACCGATTCTTTTTCGAAATTTAACTTAAGTATCTCCGATAATCCCAGCAAAGCATTGAAAGGGCTAATCAAATCGTGACTTATCACATAAATAAGTTTGTTTTGCATTTCAATGTGATACCTGAGCTCCTGGTTTTTAAGATCTATCTCATTTCTGTGCTTCTCTTCCAGAAAAAGTTTTGCCGACAATTTTGTATTTATAAGTTCAATCGTTTTGTTTTGCTTTTCGAAAGTAGAGTTGGCTTTTTTTAGTTTTTGGCGCGCCCTCAAAATGGCAAGTAGCAGCAAAAGTACCATGAGGGTGCCTATGGTACTCAATAGCAAAAACGTTCGCTGTTGCTTTAATTGTTTTGCCAAAATATCTGCTGTTTCCTTCAAATGTTTATTCTCCGATTCGTTTTTTATCGATTCGTATCTGGCATTCAGGTTACTTATGTCTCTCATTTTGTTTTGGTCGAATAGCATCTGTACATAGACTTTATTCAACTCAGAATATCTGAGGGCAGATGCAAAATCACCAATTCCCTTATATGAAATGGTCAACAGCTCCGCAGCCACCATCATTTCCCTCAGAATAGAGTCTTTGAGCGCTATCTGATGTGCTTGTTCTCCAAAATATATGGCTTTTTTGAAATCATCCATTTCGTTGTAGATGTATGCTTTGTCAATATAAAGCTCAGCCATATCGAAGTTTATATCATGCTTTTTCACAACATCTATACACCTGTTTATCATGATTAGGGCGTCTATTCCGTTGCCCATTTTCATGTTAGACACAGCCATCATTTTGAGCGATGACACATACTTATCGTGCAATTTGGTTTTTTTGAGTATTACCGAAGCCTTGCGTGCCCACATGTAGGATGAATCGTAATGCCCGGTTTCAAATTTCAAAAATGAGTACTTCAGATTGCATAAGGCTATTTCGGTAGTATCGTGTATGGTTTCAAATGCAGCAAACGCCTTTTTGAGATATTTTTCGGCTTCGGCTATGTTTTGCGATTTCAAATTGTTCTCGGTAAGCGACAGCAAAGCTTTGCCCCTATATTTACTATTCTGCATTCGCTCTGCCATATCCAGGTTATCCTGGCTCACGCGTATGGCATTGGCATAATCGCCGCGCATATAGTAATAATTATTGAGGTAATAGTTTATTTCATATACACCCGCCCAATGGTTCACCTTTCGGCACAATTCAAGGTAATCGTTAAGTCTCAAACCCACAGTATCCCATGAGCTGGGAGCATTGGCAATAAAGGAAAGTATGGCTGCATTTACTTCTGCAGTATCTGCCTCTGAATAATTAGATTTAAGCAATACTACATGTTTATTGTTAATATCTTGAGATTTTGCAACCACAAGAAACAGCAGCATCAACAGAAAAACAATTATAATTTTCAGCATTATACAATAGCAAACATTTGACAAAAAAAATGTACCTAAATATACAAGTACATTTGACACAACGCTAGGAATTTGTCAAATATTTTATTCTTCAAAAATAAACATATTAAACAGAATGCTCAAAAAGTAGGTTCCTCATCTTCATACAAAAAATAGCGCTGCGCTTGTATAGAAGACTTTACGTAAAAGGCAACCTTCTCAAGTGCAGTAAGCATATCTATATCCTCTACATAAACGCCAGGTA
>JFJP01027118.1_pt1 | contig 22590 bp, 32 predicted proteins | sample 431651 | NCBI WGS metagenome assembly JFJP01 (sample SAMN02602958, study PRJNA72255) | Microbial mat metagenome, whole genome shotgun sequencing project. | biome: fresh water; feature: sink hole; material: water; isolation source: purple microbial (photo- and chemosynthetic) mats found in...
GAATAAGAACTTTTTTTCAAGCTTTCTTTGATCGAGCTTTGTTTAATAAAACTTTCATACAAAGCTGCCAGCAAGACATTAAAAAATATCAAAGCGCTATTTATTTTAATTTTAGAGTTATTTTTAAATGATTCGTTATTTTTTTTTCAAATTAAAAAAGAAATACCCAATTATTATCATTGAGGTGAAAAAAATCGCACTTATCACAGAATTTGTCGTTCTCCAATACTATAATTTTAAAGAATAAGAAAAATTGGATAAATTAAAAAAAAACTCTTCACATTATAATTATTGGAAGTCCATCCAACCATGCCGAAAAAATGAAAAACTGTAAACAATGAGTTATAAATTGTGCTAAACGTGGTTAATCCATAATTTAAATTCTCATATAGATTTTCTTCATGATTAACTGAGAGTCCATAATCAGCAGGATTCCTGCAAAATCTTATTAAGGATAATTTCTCATTTTTTTTATTAAAATATAAATATGAATAACCCTTGCATACATTGCCAATCACCACACAAACTCGGCAAAAAATCCATAATTAGAGGCCATTCAGTTTGGTTTTGCTCCGGAAATTCAGAAATTCTGCATCGATTATCCTCAAGCCCATAAAATAAATAGAGTCCAAACAATGAATAAAAGAGCATCAGGCCAAAAAGACTGAGAAATATTTTATATATGGCTAAAAGAGCTTTGAGAAAATTATTCAAAGTTTTTTGTAAATTTGGGAAGATTATTATAATTCTGAGGGGGTTCAATAATCGAATACAAAGGAAAAAATTTGTTCCTTTATTGTTTTCCAAATAGATCATAAAACTAAAATTTAAAATATTTTGATTTTTTTTTAAGAAATAAAAGGGTTTCACCTTGCTATCAATATAAAGAAAAAAAATATGTTCCATTTACTTTTCATATAAGTTCCTTTGCCCAAAATAAAGCCTTTGCCTATTATATTTAAGACAACATCAATAGAAAAAAATATATAGCAAATAAGTTCAAGATAATATTTGCTGATCTCATTGTTTTGGGAAACTTTTCCATACAGTCTAAAAGAATGATCGTAAATTTCAAATGCAATCAAATTTAATAAGCAGATTGAGAACAAAAAAACTTGATAATGGCTACATTAAAGAAGAAAAAAATTATGAACGAAAAAGAGAAATTTTAAACCTTGATGTCAAAAACCAAATGATTTGTTTTCGAAAATAAGTTGATTCATCAAACAAAAACATCGATTTTGTCGAAAACTTGCAAATTATTTACTTTTAAAAAAAAGTAAGAAAGCAATAAAAACCAGAAATTTTTTCCCATGGAATTCAAAATTGTATTCCTGAGACACTCTTCGACTTTTTGCTTTGAAGGTTTTCATTGCATTATCTTGATATTGCATCATACTTTTTCTTTTTTTCTCCTTTATAAAAAATTAAAAATCCCAACAATAACAACAAAAAAACTTCTCCATTTAAAAGACTATCTTTGACAGTTTTGTTATTTTTTGAATTTTCAATCTTTCCATTTGTTTCCTCATTATAATTATAGATTTCTTCCTGACTCATTGAATCCTTTTTATTCAATAATTCATTATGAAAATCCACCAATTGAAATTTTATTTTATAAAACTCCTGCAAATCGAAAACTTTATCAATACTTTGAAAGGGATTTCTGCTCTCCTTAAAATAAAATTCATGGTTGATTTCTGGTGAATTTTCTAATTTATTGAAAATTAAATCCTCTAATAATTTGTTAGTTTCATCCATCTGAAGATAATTGTCAATTTTTTTGTCAGTTTTGCTAGAGAACGATTTGAAAAAAGTTTTGTCATGACCTTCATTTGGATCCTGATCTTCTGTGATCAAATTGTTATCAGTGGTTTGAATAAGATTAAATGATGAGGATTTTAGGTCCATTTTTGAGGTGGGTTGTTAAGTTTTAGTAATTTTATTTTATTTTTGAAAAATTTCAAAATTACAAAATTTATGTTTAAGAAAATAGGAATTTTTCATTTTTTTTTTATCATTATTTTTTTTTGTTTTGTTTAAAAATATTAACATGATTTTTCATTTTTTTTTTTTTTTTCAAATGATACCACTAAATTCATTTTATAATAAATTTTTCATCAGCAAAATAAAGAAAAACAAAATGATTTTAATGTCTAGGGTCGAAATTGCCCATTTCTTCATCTTCTTCATGATCCATCAGTAGATCATCATCCCTATCTTTTTTTTGATCATTTTTTTTTCCAGGCTTGCTCAATACAGGAATATTCTTTTTGGCTGTTTGAATGCCTCCTCTTTCAGCGATTTTCTTTTCATCTTTATCTTCATTTTTCAAATTATCTTCAATATATTCAGCTTTTTCATCATTATCTTCGAAAACCATTTTGCTGAAATCATGTGCATCCAACATTTTGCCCAATTCTCCATAACCATTATCTTTTTTCGGCTCCATTTTTTCTTTGATTAAAGCTATTATTTCATGGAATTTGTCTTTCGCGGAATCCATTAGATTATGATTTGTTATCACAAAAAGAACTGCAGCGAATAAAACCAACAAAAAAAGAATTTTTATATATCCTGACCACTTATTATCAATCAAATATCCTGGACATGGAATTTTTAAAGGCTCATGATTCACACCTCCTTCACAACTATCACCTGCAACCTTTCTATACCCTTGTGAAACATAATAATAAGCTGAACAATTGGATGGAGGAAGATAATCGAGCTCTTGCTTATTGAGATTCTTGCAAGGGCCAGATTTATCTCTACTAAAGCCAAGATCACATTCCCAATCTTCTTCAGTGCATTCACAATTTTCTATGAATTTCTTCCTTTCGAGTTCCTCTCCATTGAAACATTCATTTTCTCTTTTTCGTCGAACATAAGAAACTTTTCTACCTAATAAACAAGAGGGTGTTATAAAACCATTAGGAGACCAATATTCGAAATCGCTTGCTTCTGAGTTCGGTGAATCAGATCCTTTGCAAACTCTTTGATGCAATGAACCGAAATCAAATCCCACAACAACTCCAGCCCCACTGTTTGCTTCTCCATAGAGAATAAAAGAAACTCCTGTATTAGTAGGTTCTATTATGATATTATCGACTTCTATTGGACTGTCCGTGAATTTGAACTCATCAAATGTAAGACCCTCATTCCAACTGTATAATATTTTATCAGTTGCGACTTGATCATTAGCCATCACAATAATACCTCCATGGTCTCCAACCTCATATATATGTGAACCTTTTGCAATTTCAGACCAAGTCAAACCCCCATCTCTTGATAAATAAGTATTGATTTCATCTGTTTTTTGAGCCAAATGGTATCCCACATTCCCAGTACTCAAAATCAAACCAATTGAGTTTGAAGTTGAATAAACTGGGCCATAAGTCATATCGCTAACACTATTCAAATGCAAAGTGCATTCATCATTTGGACAATAAATTTTCTTCCCTTTTGAGTCTTTTAAAGGCGCTTGAATTGGCTTCCAAATCCCACCTTTATCAAAAGTGATGACAGACTTCTTAAAATTCCTTAAACGTTCATACTGAGTGGATCCTGAAGCTCTTTTTTTGCTTGCAACCACTCCTTCTTCTTTTTCGACTTCTAATGCATGGACTGCAGCTCTTGTCTTCTTTTCATCATATATATTTGCGAGAAAAATTCCTTCCAAACTTGCTACCGAAGTAAAATCACATTGGCCTTCTAAGGATCTTACATTAAATAATAAAGATGAAGAGAATCTTTGTCCAGTGGAATCACTAATATAAATATTTCCATGTTTTGAAGTGTCTCCAAAATGATTCACATGCAAAAAAACTTGTCCTTCAGTAGAGTCCACTATTGTGTAACTGTGTTCTTTGAAATGTCGCATTGGAAACTCAACATCAACAAAATTGTATTTGAATGAGTTAGGATTTGCAACCACAAGACCCACCTCTTGATTTAATTCATTCACAACATGTGCCACATAAAGATAATGTTTGTTCAGAAGAAACTTATTCCCTTCTTTGACAATTATTTTGAAAGTTTTGTAAAAATCATCACTGTAGGTAAGATCAACCTTTTGGCTCCAGCCTAAGATATTTTGATGGCCTTTTCCTAAAAAAAACATATATCGTATGTCAATAAAATTAAAAAAGAACCTAAAGGCTCATGAGCTAATAAAATTCTTTCTTTTGGAACATTGCCACTGTCAACAAAGCTATGATCCAAAACTCCCCTAAATATAAAATTGATGAAAATCAGTATTTGATAAAATTTTACCAGGAGAATTGCACTACATAATCCTCAATAGTTTTCCATTCTTGTCCAAGATCAAAGGATATAAATAATTCCTTGAAAATCTTGCAAGGTTCATCAACGAAATCAGAACAAAGACTCCAAGCGGCTGCCAATAGCCAAGTTCTTTCAGTCGGGTGGAATTGGAACTCGTTTACATTTCTGCCTTGATTCATAGCTTTTATCGTGACTCCACAATCTTCTGTTACCCAATTAATCCCCTCAGAACCTAGAAAGATCACCAAACTATCATCAGCAGGACTTTTAATCAATTTTTTCACAACACCAACCTTGATTTTTAAATTTTAAAAATGATATTCACAAAACCAGGAATTTTTACATTTTCTCCTTTTTCTAACTCCACATACCCTGCTCTTTGGAAAACTTCAGTCAGTTTATTCCATCTAAAACCTTTATCAGTGCTTCGATAAACTGACCCGTTATCTGATAAGACTAAAACTATTTCTTTGGAACCTCCACACCATAAAATATCGCTCAAAACGGAATCAAGATGGCTCAAATTAAAGGAAAGATCTTCTTGTGGGACTTCTGATGTATTGCTTTGAGTTTTTGAGGAAAGCAGGTATAAATAAAAAAAAGTCAGAAGAAATAATCTGTTTTTCATTGAAGTGACCCAGAATTTTTTATTTTAAAGATATTTCTTTGTGTTTTTGAAAATGTATGCGTTTTTTTAAGGAAAAAAGGTAGTTCTTTTGGAATTTTAAAAATAAAATAAAATTTTTTTTTTTAATTAAAAAATTCGGGTTGAGGTTTTTTTATTTATAGAGATAATTGTTGTATTGTGTCATGAAAGAATTAGAATCTTTGTTCAATTTGAAATAATTGCTATAAAACCCATCATAATCTAATCTCGATAATAAATTCACAAAATGGGTATCATGTTTGTTCATTCTTGTAAATATTTTAAAATAGAAATTGAAATTATTAAATGAAATTTTTACGAATTATTGCTCAGCGTCACAATCAAAGCCTTTAAACTTTCATCAAATTTCATAGAGAATTTCGAAATAACTCTCATATGACTCTCCTCTTCAATTAATTTCTGTGTTTGCTTCGAATCTTCCTATATAAATTATTCGACAAAAACAATTTGATTTTTTACTTGAATTTTTAGTTTTCTTTTTTCCAAATAATTCAATTCCTCTTTTTTATTTTCAAACAAATTTTCTTTATCAAACTAAAAAAATAAAAAAACAAAAATTATTTATATGATCAAAAGTTATAAAGATACATATGGAAAAATATCTGCAAACTTCATATTATTTGTGAAACTTTGTATAATTCTTGAAAAGATAAGGCATGTATTATTAATCTTCGATAAGATTTTTAAAAGACTATGATCCATAATTAGACTTTCTTTTAAGCAATCATCCAGAAAATTATTATGTAAATTTATCAGATCATCAAGATTTTGTGCATTTTTCAATTCATTTTCGAATTTTATCCATTTTCTCTCCAGCACTTCATAAGACAGATTATAGACTAAATTCTTTGAGAAATTCAACATTCTTTGAGTTAATCCATAAGAAGACATGAACATTTTTTGAACGTTTAATTCTTTTGTAGATTGATGCAAAAGCCAAGTATTGCACAATTGTCTTTCAACATATTTGCAATAGAACAAATGTCGAAACAAAATCTGATATTTCGTTAAACATTTCCTTGAAATTATCAAATTTAATGGCCATTTTACTTTGTAATCGAGCGTAAATGCTTCTATGCCTTTGATGTTTCCCACTGGTGTAAACACATTGTTGTTTTCCATAAAAAAATTATTTTCAGGTGAACCGCTCACATTTTGAATTGCAAACACTTGTTCAATCAATGTATATGGATATAAATCACAAATCAGATCATCTTTAAAAGGATCAGAATTCGCTGAAGAGGTTCGAATTGAAATTTCTAAGAGACTTTCTAATTTTTCTTTAGAAACTGATTTCAGAATTTTAGATAGTTCATCTTCAGCCGCATCAAGAAAATGAATCAAAAAATCCCCCAATTCGATAAAGAAATAATGCTTTATTGATTTTAATCTTTGAAATAATTGCTGCTCAACAAGAATAAGAGAAAGTACTTCCTTATTAGCCCATTCATATGCTTTACGAATCGGTTCAGAAAAATCTCTTTATTTTTTTATTAAAAGTAGTTAGAATATATGATTCAAATAAATTACTGTGTTTGAATTAGAATTTCATAGTTATTATTCAAATCCTCGGAAAAAGGGCATTCAATATTTTTGCCACACTCTCTTATAACATTCAAATATTTTCCAGTCAACAAAATAGTTTCAGAGAATTTATTCAAAAATGTTGGGATCTTAAACAAAACAAAACAAAAAAATTTAATATTTATTTTTTTTGAAATTTAACTTGTTCTTTGCATAAAGTAAATCTTTTCTCCCAATAAAAGTCTTTGAAATCTTTATTAACGCTCTCTTTATTTATTTCTTTCTTCTCAATGATCAAAAACTCTTCGTAAATATCTTCAATGATTCCCCTATAAATCCATTTGCTCAAGAATTCCATATAAGGAGCAAACGATTTATTTAATAAAAAAGAATATATTTGAAGTGTTTGCTGATCTGTTGATTCGCTCATCAATTGGTAAATCTTATTCAATAAAGCTCCTCCTTTGGCTTTTTCAGAGTCATAAGTTAAAGTAACTAAGCTTTCCATGATTTTTAATGAAGGCTGCAAATAATACCATAATTTTTGGAGGTTCAGCTCACCCTTCATAAATTCACTATCTAATTGGTTTATCAATAATATATATTCTCTCATTAAGCTTTGCAATGCACAACATAAAGCTTGATTAACTAATCCATATTCGAAATTTGAATGAATATTAATGAAAATTTCAATTCGATCATGATAAGAACATAATGGCAATATTTTATTTGTCATTTGTCTTAAAGAAGTTTCTTTGAAATTTTTTAAATATGAAATTTAAATTATTTATAAAAAATTATTACCACAAGTGGGAGCTTCTAAATAAGGTTCAATACAATAATTATATTTGTTCTTATCAAGTATGTCAGGTTTTTTTTTTATATAAGTCCCCTCAATGCTCATCATACAATATAAAATGTCTTCAATCAAAACATATTCCTGCATTTGATGGTTCATCAAACCCAAATTCTTTTTTTCAACTTTTTTTTAAAAAGTTTCCATAAAATTTAAACAAAATAATGAGAAAATTTCATACCATTTGCAAAGGAGGATGAATTAATTTGTAAATTTTCGAATTTTGGTAATAAATAATTATTATTAATATAAGGTCGAAGAAATAACCATTCAGGCATATAAGGAGAAGAAGCTTTATGAAATCTCCATGTTGAATAATCAGAGCAGTTTGGCCCATTTCCTGTTACTAGATTATTAAGCTCAGAAATCAAAAAATTTCCTATAAAAAATTATTTACATAAAAAATTATTAGGTTTTATTTATTTTACCATAAGGAGATTTTAACGCAATATCATCATAAACGCAAATTTGTCTCTTACTTGAAGGACTATTTGCATCAAGAACAATCCATTTCGCCATTTTTAACAACAAATTGTTTTTTTCAAGCTCATCAAATTTCAATTTCTCGGGTTTGAGTTGACCTTCTGCTGTGCAAGTCAAAATACATCCATCCCTTTTCAAATTAATTTTTGAAAAATTTTCATAAAAATATTCACTTCATCTGTAAAAATATAGAAGAACCAAATATTATAGGACCAGTATATTCTTGTTTATCGTGCAAAAGAATTGTAAATTCTTGATGCGAAGCAGTGGGTTTTGAATTATTGTTGTTGTTTTTCAAAAAAGGATGAACTCCATTTGCATTAAATAGATTTTTCTGATCATCATAATAAAGGTATTTATTGCTTTTAACGTTCTTAAGTCCAACCTTCAGAAAAAACTTTAGCTTTTGAAATGATTTTTTTTTTACAGAAACTCCATATCTTAAACTTAAAATTTCCATTTTTATTTTTTGAAAAAAGAGAAAACGCACAATTTAAAAAAATAAAACAATTATTTAAATTTAAAAAAAAGAACGAAATTCAATACAAAAACTGATTATTTATAATTTTATTTTGAAGTAATTAAAATAATTTTTTTTCCTCTTTTTAATTTTTTGACTCAACAACAAAAATTGTAAATTTTTTTTTCTCACCAGAAATACAAACCTTTGAATGGAATTTACAGAAATCGAAGAATTAAACGACATCCTCATCTATTCCAAATCATATCGTCCTTCTCTAATCACCAAATTCACTAAATATTTTGAATCAGATTTCCATACTGCTCAGGATTTCAATTTTGTCTCATTAGATGAATTAATGGAAAATTCATTTGAGAATTTTTCAAGTCCTGAAATTCATCAAAAACCTTCAATAAAAATCTCTATTGCCACTGAAAAAACGAATGAAACAATTGATGAAATTTTGGCGGATATTAGCAATTCTCTTGCAACGTATGATTTAAGATCACCCTCATTATCACCAAAAAAGAAAAAAAATGAAGAAGAATTTGGCATTCACATGGGACCAATAGTAGAGGTTCAGACAAGGAATGAAGAAAGTTTAGAAATTGTAGGGATTGAACAAAAGAGCCCTGAAATTAAGGAAGAAACCATGTATGAAGAAGAAGAAGAAAAAGAGATGAGGGAGAATAAGAAACCAAGTTCTGTTGATGATAAAAAGAATTTCTTGAAATTGATGAAAGAAAACGTTTCACAAACTTTCACTGAGAAAAGGAAATTAACTTCATGTTTGACTGAAAACATAAAAAATAAAGGACCTGTAAAATGAAATTATTATTTTCTCTGAATTTTTTCTAAAATTTTTGTTTATTTTCAAGGTGAATCCTAGTGCTATAATAAGAAAAACTATAACAAACACTGGTGGCAAGCAAAAAATAATCAAAGTAATTTAATGGTTTTCACTCGATTTTTCTTTAAATTCTTTGATAAAGGTGTTTTTTTTTAATACACCTACTTTTTTGAAAGTGCCAATCAATAACACGAATACAGTTAATGAAGTTATCAGAATAATTATGGAATTTTTTTTGAATACACCAAATATCGATCATTCTTTAATGAAATATCCTAATCAGTCATTAGGTTTTTAATAAAATTTTGAAATTTTTGCCAATTTTTTAAATTTAGCATATGAGCTAAAAATCTTGGAAGATGATGATTTTCCTAATCCAGAGCCAAGTTTTGATCCTCTTGATAGAGACAAGAAATTTACTGATTACAATATTGATAGTTTGGTATAAAAAAAAAAATATTATCAGAAAGGATTTGAAATGAAAAAAAATCATAGGCTTTTTGTGAAATTATCAATTATAAAGTTCCTGTCAAAAATGATGATGGTACTAAAATTAATGAAATTTTATTTAATTTTAGAGAAAAAATAATAGATGAAAGAGGAAAGCTAATTTTAATTGAAAAAATTTTGAGCAAAAAACAGGTAATTACAACTTTTAAATGAAGAGCTTTGTAAAACAAAATTACTAGAAAACTTCTTTGAATGTCACCATTCCAGATGAAAACTTTTCCACAACGATTCCAATTGATCCTGGCCAAAAAATAAAGGACATATTTCCTTTATTTCAACAAAAAATTAAAGTAATATAAAATCTAAAAAAATTTGTTTCATTTTAAAAAAGTTCCATCCGAACAAATACACAATTTATTCGATTTTAAACGGTGATAGAAATTTAGATTTTTTGGTAAATCTCATTTATAATAAATAAATATTTACGAATTTGAATAAGACTGAACGAGAAGAAGTCGATAGAAATATGCCAATAAAAAATTTAACAACTAACAATTTGCAAGCAAAATCATTATTATTATATTATATATTACTTATAAAAAACTTTAATCAGCTAATTAAAAAAGTCTATGCAGATGATCCAAACCCTCAAGATTTTGATTTCAAAGAAGAAGCTTATAGTTTAGAAAACAGATTGACTATTGAGCCAGAAGCTGAAGCATCCACTATCATTATGAATGAAATACAAGCGAGCAAATATGAAGTAAAAAATAAAATAATAAAGCCTTTGTTATTGAAAATTAACAAAGGAATTTGAAGTAATCAAAATAAATAATCGAGGCAGAAGACAAATTAGGGTTTTGGGGATTAATCAATATAAAATTTATAACAAAACAAAAGAGAAAGATAATGGAGGTTCAACAACAATTTTTATTCAAATTAGAAATATTTTTTGAAATTATAGGTTTAACAACGATTTTTAATCAATTTTTTAGCGGAAACTCTACGAAAAACCCTGAGAGATTAATCGAAAGCCTCAAAGAAATTAATTTTGTCAGAGGGTCGCAAAAACAATTTTATATTGAATGTTTTGAGGAAAATAATAAAGTTAAAAAACTCGTTTTTGAAACAAAAACTGTTGCTATTGCTTCTTACATTTATGCCAAATTAACTTTCTTAATGTTTTTTTTGAAAATCTTTCTTTCTATATACTTAAGTTTTTTTTTAGGAAACAAAGAAAAAAAGCCATCAAAAAAGCAAGTTGTTAAAATAAGTTTAGATATTTTAAATAAAAAACTGAGTCTAAATTCATTAATTAAAAAAGAACCCTCAAATTATAATAGATTTAAAAAAAGATATTCTTTCAATATGGAAGACTTAAACCAAGAAAAATCCCTTGATTTTCAAGGCTTTAACTTATCAGATATCCCTCTTAAATTAAACGAAGGGGAACAGATAAAATTTTTGGAAAAAGATGTAATATTCACAATAAAAAACGATGATGATGAAACATTACAATACAATGAAGGAGTAATTATTCTTTCCACTCATAAAGTCATCTGGTACAGTCTCAAACATGAAAAAGGAATATTTTTCAATTACCAAAATGCAATTACTCATGGTTATAATAAATTAAAGCTTGTTTGTTTAGTCAATTCCCAAAATTATGATGAAGAAAATGCTTTCATTGGCGTTTTCGGAAATGCAGAAGCAGCATTAATTGATGAAGAAGAAGAAGAAAAAAAAGAGGATGATATTATTTTGACCAAAATCAGATCAACAGAAAAAATAAAAAATGAAGATGATTTTGTGCAGATCAACGGGTCATATAATGTTGATTTTGATTTCGAATCAAAAAATAGATCGTCTCTGCAAGACGTCTTTCAAATCTTTTCAGAATGCTCAGCTTTACATCCAGATTTAAACGCTGAAGAAAATGCTAGTAATTTTATGAATATGTTGGGAATGATGAATCCAGAGGAAATGTTGAATGGAGAAGAAGGAGAAAATGGCGAAAATCAAAATGATGAAAATATGGATGAGGAAGATAACGGGGAGGATGATCAGAATGGTGGGAATGATTTAGTTTTCGAATAAAGTTTGATTATATTATTTTTAAATTTAAAAAAAATACATTTTCATAAAACAGTTTATAAGTTTCTCTTGTGATATGAATTTTGTTAATTTCACGTGTATATTGTCAAGAATATTAATATCACCAGAACAACAAACAATATTAATATGGTACATATTTGGGAGTTATCTAATTATAATGCACAAATTAATCTTAAAAACTCTTCTTTAAAATTCAATACCGCTGGTTTTCAAAAGGGTTGATAATTTCTTTTGAACAAAATTCATTTTATTTTGGGTTTTATCAATGTTTGTGTCCAACTGATTAATCAAACTTGAAAAGAAAATGTTTATAGTTATTTCAAAGTTTTATTAATAGAATTATTTGAAACCCCTCTTGTTTTTCGAGTTCTTTGTCAATATTTTTGGCATGGTCATGAAGTCTGATTGCAATTTCACCAATCTCATTCAAATGATCATCTTGCTCTTTTATCAATTCTTTTTGAGTGCTTAACATTTTTTTTGAAAACTGATCAAAATTTTTAATTTTTTTTTTAAAGAAAATAAGACAAATAATTCATAATTTAAATTCAGAAAAACAGAAGAAATTTATATCTTCTGTTTTTTTCTGATTAATTAAAAATATAGCTTTTTTCACAAAAAAACGAAACAAAATTAAAAACTTTTGATTTAAAATTTGCACATTCAAAAAAATTAATAAAACTCAAATTTTGAAAAAAACGAATGTCAGCTTTAAACATTCCTAAATTTCCCATTGAAGATTACAAATCTATTTTTAATAATATAAAGACTCATTTGGAGAAAGCTTTAGAAATAGAATGCGAAGATGATTTTCCTCAGTCTATATTTGATAATAAATAGCCTGCTTTTAAAAAATCATATAATCCCATTCAGGTATATAATGAGTTTGGTCGTCAAAAATAAATCCAAAAAAGAAGTAGAACAAGAAATTGAAGAGTTTTTTTCAGAGGTTGACCTAAAAAATCGAAAATATTTTTTATTAAAATTTGTTTTAATCTAGATTCCTGGAAAAAATTCAGATTTTATGGAATGGTTATGGGAATTCTTGGAAGATTACAAGAAAAAAAACTTTGGAACGTTAAATAAAGAAGGAAATCTGAAAAGAGGAGGGAATTTACAAGAAGAAAAAGATGAATCTAAAAATTTAAGCAGTTTTTTTATTTTTTTCTTAAATTTGTTCACGATTAAAATTATAAAAAAATTATGTTTAGATAATGGAAGAAAAATGTTTTTCAAAGCTGCATTTGATGCAGCGCAATCTGTAATTAATTTTTTTATTTTTATTTGCCTTTGTTTTAAAAAAAATTTTTTGTTTTAAAAACAACAATATCATTCTTTGGTTTTTCTAATTTTTTTTATGAAAATTCATTAAATTTCTGAAACAAAAGGTGAATAATTCAAAAATTAAAAAAGTTGATTATGAAAGAAACGAAGAAGGTAATGAGAATGAAAGCAAATTAATAAGTGATAGTTGTCAAAACAAAACAAATATTTTGAGCAGAATCAAAAAACATGATCCCAATGACATTCCAACACTTTTTGCCAAAGAGGATTCCAAGCAGAGAAAAACTGATTTGGGTGATGCTGTTTCTAAAAAACTTAAAATAGAGGAGAAAAAGCGAGAGCCAATTATTAAAAATGAAGAAAAAAGCCGAAAAGAGTATTCAAATGAAATGTAATTTTTTTTATAAAATTAAATAATGCAAATAAATTTGATTTTTTGAATTCATATTAAAAACAAAGTAATGAGGAAGAAGAGCAAGAACAAGATGATCAAAATATTGAAGAAGATCCTTTAAATTTCAATCAAACTAATATAGTAATTTTTTTGTTTTAAACAACATTTTTTTTAAAAATTAAAATTTTTGAACTTCTCTCAAGAAAAAAAAATGCAGAAACTGGCCATATTGTAAAACAAAGGATTGCATTTTTCATCATCCTTCTGAAACTGTACAATAAATTTAAGAAATTTTCAGTATTTGTAAATTTTTTAGTGCACAAAATTCCCAAAATGCCCTTATGGAAATAAATGTCTTTACATCCATCCAATGGTAAAAAAAAAAATTAACATTTATAATCTCTTTTTTAATCAGATTGAATGCAAATTTGGAATGTACTGCCAAAGGCCGAATTGTTCATACACTCATCCACACACTAATATGGCTCCTTCCTTTTATCCTTTTAATCCGGGATTCCAACCAATTATGAATAACAATTTTTATAGAAAAAAAATCATGAAGCCCAAATTTATTAAAGTACAAATATAAAAATGATGTTTTTTTAAATAAACATTCAGCAAAAAATAGAAGGAAAAGAATTTGTGAGAAAAGAGGAAAAAACTCAATGAGGGAATAAAATTTTAATATTTAATTGAATACTCAAAGAGTTAGAAAATTTTTTCTATTTATTTATTATTTTATTTCTCTTTAATTATTTTTTCTTTTTTCTTTTACTTAATTTGATTTAAGCAATAGTTTCATTATATTCATTTAGTTTCGAATTTTTTTTGATTTTTTTTTTGATTTTTTTTTTTTAATAAATATCCAATCCAAACTCAAATTACAATCTTTATTTTTATTGGCTCCTTTTGTCTTTTACAAAATAAATCCCAAAACTATATATATAAAAAACGGAGGGTTTTTTTAAAAGACATAAATATTTAAAAAAACAATTTTCAACCAAAACCCAAATATCCTATCAATGTCATCAGCAGGAAAAGGCAAAGCCAAAGGCAAAACCGCATCAAGCAAACAAACTTCCCGATCAGCAAAGGCAGGATTGCAATTCCCAGTTGGACGTATTGCAAGACATTTACGTCAAGGAAAATATGCTGAAAGAGTCGGTGCAGGAGCTCCAGTCTACTTAGCAGCAGTACTCGAATACTTAGCAGCTGAAGTTTTGGAATTAGCAGGAAATGCCGCAAAAGACAATAAAAAGACAAGAATAATCCCAAGACATATACAATTAGCAATCAGGAATGATGAAGAATTGAATAGACTTATGGGTAGTACTACTATTGCTGAAGGAGGTGTGTTGCCAAATATTAATCAGGCCCTTTTACCCAGCAAGAGTGAAAAAGGAGGTGTTAAAGAACAAGAAGCTTCTCAAGATGTTTAAGTTTAATATTTTTAATAGTATTTGAGAGTTTAAAGTCAAAGAAAAATTTTTTATTAAAAAAAAATTTCATTTCTAAATTTTAGACCACGTCTAAATGTTTTCATTTTTTTTTTTCTTATCAAAATTTAATAACCAAAAATACCTAAGTAGAAGGAAAATTAAATATCTAATTTTTATTCAAATTAAAAAAAAAAGAAGAGAAATTCGAACATATTCCATTAAAAATTTAATCGGATGGATTTCCAAGTTTGGTATAATGAACTTCCTTTCTTAACGAAACATTACATGACGATTGCGTTTGTGACAACAGCTATGGTGTCCTTTAATTTGATAAACTACGGTCGTTTGATCCTGATTCCTTCTTTAGTCGTTTATAATTTTGAAGTAAACTCTGCAACATATATTCAATAAAAATAATCATTTTTTTTTTAGATTTGGAGATTGATTACCAATTTTTTCTTTTTCGGGAAATTTAGTTTTGATTACCTTTTCAGAATGATCCTCTTGTTGAAATCAATTTAAATACTTTTTATAAAAAATTTTGTTTTTAGATATTTTGGACTCTCAAAATTAGAAAAACTTTATCAACCTAATAAATATGCAGAATTATTTTATTTGGTTTTCATAAACAGCTTCTTTTTAACAGTTATTTTCTCTTTTTTTTAGATTTGTCTCCATTTTTTTTTTTTTATATCTAGATTATGGGTGTGGTTTTCAATGCGTTTTATCTTTCATTTTCTCTGTCTTTTTGTTTCCTGTACATATGGTGCAAAAGAGTGCCTTTTGAAAGAGTTCAATTTATGTTCGGATTTTTAGTCACAAGTAAAAAATAGAATATTTTTTTGTTTTATAAACAAAATAATTCATTTTTTGTCAAAAAGGTGCTTATTTGCCATGGGTTTTAATCGGATACACTTTAATAACTGGAGGATCAGTGACTAGTGAATTGATTGGATTAGCATCTGGCCATCTTTATATTGTTTTAAAGGATATTCTTCCCAATAGTCATGGATATAATTTATTAAAGACCCCTCAATTTTTGTATTTCAAAACAATTTTTCATAAAAAAATTTATTAATTCTCTAGTGAAAAATTGGTGAATAATTACTTTTATCGCAGAATGAGCATGGCACAACCTCGAGCTCCAGGACAAAACGCAGGACAACCTGGGCCATTAGGAAATTTTGCCGGAGCTGGAGTTAGGATTGGATAAAATAGGATGTTTGTTTGTAATTAAGAAATATTGTGTTTTTATAAGAAAAAATTGGATTGATTTCAGAATATATTTTCTCTTTTTTAAAAAATAAGGTTATTTATTCATTTATGTTGTTTTTTTAAAAAAGTTCAATATTTAATTTTTAAAATAAAATTTCAATCGATATTTTTATTTTGTTGTAAATTTAAAAAAAATTTAAAAACATTTTTTTTTATGATCTCACTAAAAAAAAACACAAATACTTTTCGTGATGTCTTCAATAATCAAAGTAAATGATTAAACGATGCTATTTTTTAAAAAATCATAATTTGAAAACATTAAGAGGATAATATTTTGGAAATCGACAAAGCTTTAGCTGAATGGGACGAATTGGCGATAGAATCAATAAATGTCTTCTTCTCATTTAATAAAAAAAGTTTATTTAAATTTATAGAATAATGATATTTTTACGATCCACAAATTAAAAGATCATACTGCAATTTTAATGAATCTAAGAAATCAACTAAATAAAAACATCAAAGAAAATGTATAAAAAGCAAATCTATTAACTTATAACATATTTAACAAAAAAATAGAAAATAAATAAGAGATTGACAGATAAAATTTTAAAAACTATTGAATACTCAAGGAACTTTTTTGAGGGGTACATTATTCCACGTTTACCAAATAAACCAACAATAATTGCAGATGAAACAAATTCAAGTATTCATAATCTCTACCAATTGGTAAATTATTCAAAATACGAAATATTGCCTGTTTCAAATTTACATTGATTTTTTTTTTAGCATAAAGAAATTTCTATATTACAAAACACTGCTCATAGTGAAATTGTGAAGAAAAAAATTGATAAGAATCAAAATTTCTTCAAAAAAAAAATGATGAGAAAAATGAAAACTTACAAAGGTTTATTCGGATTGGATATTGATAATCCTGTTATTCAGTTTAAAGTCGAAATCAATGATTTATCCCTGCAATTAGCTGAAGGAGAGTTAGAGTTTCAATTAAGTTTGTTCAATTTGGAAAGCGAAACGTTTATTTGTGATCCATTTATCAATACTTTGTTTTTCACCAAAGAAAAATTCATGGCAAGTTGTGTTGGAAACTTGATAAATAAACAAATGGGGAATTTTATGATGGAAACAATATCTCTAATTTTTCAAGATTTAAATTCCAATTTCTTCGGGAATAATATATATTTGGTTTTCACAATTTATGTGTTCGATTCTTATTTATATCCTGGCCAAAACAAAGAAAAAAACTTTGTTCACAATGTGCATCCTCCGTATAAAAGAATTTTAGCTTATGGCTTTATAAACTTGACTGAATTATTATCTCAAGGCAAACTAATTAAAGGAGTGCCTTTATCTTTTGATATTCCTTTGTATTTTTTAAGAGAAGCTAAAGAAGAAAAATTGAAAGAAGGTTTATTTCTTAAAAAGATTTTTGATTATAATTTTTATTATTTTAGTAATTTTGAAAAGAAATGAAGGAGAATTGGAATATAAAGATAACAGCTTTTGTCAGACCATTATATCATGGTATGATATGGAATTCATTGAATTCTTTGATTCGATTGGAATTAATCATGAGACTTCTATTATGACAAGCCAATCAAAGAAAGAATCAGAGATGGGCATTATTAATTTGAACGAAACTGATTTGGAAAATATGGAAATTCCAGAAAAAATGAATGTTCTCAAATTAATCTTAGTATCTGGACATTTTGGAGAGTTTGATAATAAAAAATCGAAGAAAAATATTGAAATAGTCATTAATCTTATTGGGAGCAAAAATTCTCTTTTGAATAACATTAAATTGTATTCAAAAAAATTTTTAAACCATAAAGATTTTCATTTATGATAGTGGCAAAAAAGGTGAATTTAAAAAGGAGCATAGAACATGCGTTTTTTATCATAACGATGAGCCAGATTTTGGAGATGCTTTATATTTTACATTATTCAAAGAGCTTGAAGAGAATAAAAACCTTTATATATGTTTTAGAAATTACCATTGCAGCTCAAATGAAAAAAAATGTAAAAAAACTAAATATTTTTTCATTAATTTTCGATTTATAAAATTGATTTATAGCACGTGAATTGCAATCAATCACAATTTTGAAATTATTTGAAAACGGTTCACTCACTAAAGATGGGGAATATGACTTGAAATGTTATTTAGTTTCACAACAAATGGACAACAATTTTGAGCTTATTATCAACAATTTCGGTTTTTAAATCAATTTTTTATTTTATTTTATTCACCATAAATTCTTTTGCTTAGAAAACAAAAGACTCAAAGCCAAAAAAGATTTTATCAAAATTAAGCTCAAAGCTTCTTGTTACAATCTTTCTTCTAACCTTTATGTCCATCAATTGTTCACCATTGATCTCAAAAATCAAGAACATGTTTTTCAAATAGTGTCCAAATTTATTTTCCTCAAGGACCCTCAAATCACAAAATTCATCAAATCAATCATTCTTAGAATTCTAAACATTATGTCTCATTATTCAGAATTATACCCTGATATCTCATTGAATTCATGTGCAGCTTTAGTCAATATCATTCATTATAGCATTAAAATCTGTCCTGAAATAGAAGGAAGATTAGGAATATTGATAAAATCTGAAATTGAAATGAATTCTTATAGAATTTGTTTTCCTATAATAAAATTCTTGAATTTCAATCTTCAATTGATAGGAAAAAGCATCGATTCTAAAATAGCAATTTCAAATGGAGATGAACTTTGCTTTAAAAATATGTCAAGGGCATGAATTTTTTAAAGTTAAATATAGAGTTAATAAAAAATAATTTTATAATAGGTAATTTATTTGATTTTCAGAATCATGAATAAAGCATATACGGCTGAGATCAAAGAAAATGGAAATAATGAAAAATTTATTCAAAGCTTTTATGAAAACATTTTATTGCTTTTAGACTTATTTTTAGAGTTGCTCAAAGCTGATAATACCACTTCATTAATTGAAGAAATTCAGCATTTATTGATAGAAGTTCATATATTTTTATTGAAATTTCTAATTTTTGATATAGAACATAACTAATATTTATCGAGAATTGATAGAAATCATTAATCTTGAGAAAATTATTGAATTCACAAAAAAATTAACAGAAATCTTCATTATTAAAGAAAAAATTGAACTGAATGAATCCCAATCTTTTAGTGTAGTCATCAACAAATCAAAATCTCATAACAAAAAATTTTATTCAACTTTTAAAGGCTTTGATAAATCCAAAAAATTGAAATTATTTCATAAATTCTCATTGTTCATGAATCTTATTAAATTGGATGTCTTTTACGACAACCCCACTTTTTTCAATTTTTTAATGGGTTTATTAGAGATTTATTATTTTGATCAAGAAATATGCTATGAGGAAATAATTTTTAACTTAAACCTTTTTGAAATTGTTTTAAGCAATATTGAAAAAAGATTTTTAACTGAAAATTTTTTAAGTAAAATTTTAGAAATTTTAAATAAAATCATCAACTTTTTTAAAGTTACAATCATAAATCAAGAAAAATTAATGAAAATTTGCGATGTTTTGATCAGTTCCATTCCATTCGATGATTTGAAATATTTCAGCATTTATGAAGCTATTAATAATTTGAATGATCATGAGATATTATTTGAATTTATTTCACCTTCTATTTCAAGTAAAAATTTTTTCACGAGAATAAAACTCATGAATTTTTTTATTTTATTCTAAATAAAAGTTTGCAATATTTTTGTCGCAACCACGAATCTCGTAAATCACAGAATAAAATCACAATATTTGATTGATATTCAAACCCATTCCGAAAGGGCAGAAGCCATCAATTTATTAAATAGGGAAGTACTGAAAGAGTTTCAAAATTTGAAGCCGCAATGGGTTTTATTGATTTTTATGATTGCAAAAAGCGTTTTGGATTGGTCTTTGATCATAAAATCCTCATTATTTGAGAAAAAAATTGTTATTAATAGCTCTAACACCAATGATTTTTTTGTAATTTTCTAATGAAAAATTTAGAAATTTATTATTTTTGTTTAGATTTTAAGTGGTGCTAAAAAAAAATTTTGGAAATTCAAATGCTTAAAATTATATGATTCCATTGGTAAAATTATAAAGACTTGCATTTTTTAATAAATTAAATTTTAGATGATATTCGGGTTTATATCATAAAAGTTATTTTGGAATTATGGAAGTTTTTACCTGATATGCTAAAATATCAAATTTTCGGAGAGATGATGAAAGAAATCATGAACTTTTTCGATGTTCAAAATAATGAATTTTTTCATTTATTTTAGTTTTTGTTTAGTTCAAAGTCAAATTCATTTCTAAATTCGCCATTTTCATTTATTTTGATCTGTTGAAATTGGAAAATCTTTATAAAAAGAAAGAAAAAATCAACAATACACAAGCCCAAACCTTAGAATTCGTATTAAATTATTAACATTTTAGATTTACATTTTTTCTCATCAAGATTGACAATTTATTGAAAAATAAAGATTGGGCGAAAACTGAAAATTTAATGTTTACTTTTTCAGAACTATTAAACCAATGGTTTGCAGATTCATCCGAAGGAAAAAAAGAGAATTATTTTCAATTTAAGCAAAATATTGAGCAGGTTTCATAATTTTAATCATAAAAAACTTAAATAGCTAAAAACTAAAAATTATAAAAGTTTTACGAATTAGCATATTTTTATTATAAATTGAAAGAAGAAAACATAAAATCGCCAAGTGCTTATTATGATATTGAATTAAATTCTTTATTTCATTTAACAGTAAGTTTTATTTCTTTTTGAGTGTGCTTTATAAATATTCTCATAAAAGCAATTTATATTGCCATTGAATAGCAAGCTCTATATAGATTATCTAGATGAGATTCTACTTCTTAATGAAAAAAAAGAAAATTTCTTTTGTGCTTCCAAAGCCTTATTGATGAAAATTGAAATTTTGGAAAAAAATTTAGAAGAAGAAAGTCTCTTCAAAAACTTCAATGAACAGTTTTTTGAAGAAGATTTCTCTAATTCTATTGGAAAATTCAGTTATAAAAGCTGTCCAATGGGAAAAAAAGAGAAAAAATTATATGTTTTAGTATGATATTTTTTTTTTTATTGATAAAAATCATGAAAATTTAGGTGGGATTTTATAAATATGCATTGGAATTGACCAATCAAACGAAAATATGGGAGAAATCTATTATTTTATGCAATAAAATGCTGGAACTGATACAAGAGAAACTTTGCAATTACGAGGAGGCGTCATCAGTTTTGGAATGGAAATCACGTTTCTTCACAAATTCTAATCAAGATGGAAGATATTTTCCAAATTATTACAAAATTAATTTAGTGGGGATCGAATTTTCCAATCAAACAAATAATGTAATTTTTTATTTTAAATGAAAAATTAGATTTTATGAAGCAAACTGAGTTTATAATTCTGGCCAAAACTTTTAATAATTCCTCAGATATCGTCAAAGAAATTAAAAAAAGCATTCCTGAAATCATTCTGCTGAAACACAATAATCCAATTGAAAAAGAATTATTAAATAGTTTTTTTAATTTTTTTCGATTGAATCTTATTAAAAATAAATAGATGGAAATAAATACATGCAGATAATCACTGTTTCCTGTGTCAACGTTGAAGATATTTATAAAAACAGATTTTCTGAATACGCCAAGATTACGTTGGAAGAGTATAAGAAGCTACCTTTTCTCTTTACTCAATATTTCAATACAAATGATGTCAGAGTATTTGTGTCAAAAAAACCATTGAAACTTCAGAAGAAATCAGCGAATGAGTTTGAGGTCTAAATTTTATTTTTATTTTTTCAGAAATTTAAAAAACAAAGAATCTTTATGTTGAAAAAACTTTTTTTGTCACTGAAGAATTTTTGCCTTCACTTCGGCCTATTTCAAGAATAATAGACAAAAAAATTGTAGGAAAACCTTTATATCTAATATAATATAATCAAAATTCAGATCATAATGAACCCTTTAGAAAATGCAATTGAGACAATAAAGGAAAAAAATCTGGATTTGTTGATAAAAACGCATTCCTCAATCGAAATAATCAAAAAGATTTCAATTACAAGTCCATTAATTATAAAAACCAAAGAGAATTTGGTAAGAAACGGCAAAGATATAATATCCCAATTGGGAATGGTTTTAAATGGTAATATCAATCATATAATTTTCTATATATTTATGAATAATTTTCTTCAGGTTCATTGGATGCTGCAGTCAATGGAGGAATACAAAACTACAAAAAAGCTTTTTTGAATGAAAATTTTTTAGAGGAACATCTTGAATTTGAAGATCTTATTCAGGGTTGATTACAATTTTATAGAATTATAATGATTTGTAAAAAAATAAGAGCTCAGGAAAGTTATTGAAGAACATTTTGAAATTTGCCAGTCGAGTTTAGAGATATATGGAGAACATTGTGAGGAGGAAATGAAACCTTTATGTGAATATTTGAGAGGTTTTTTAATTGTTTTTTTATTTTAATCATATTTTGATAAATTTAGAGCTACATACAAAACTAATGAATGAATATAGCCCTTATTT
>JFJP01005729.1_pt1 | contig 22589 bp, 22 predicted proteins | sample 431651 | NCBI WGS metagenome assembly JFJP01 (sample SAMN02602958, study PRJNA72255) | Microbial mat metagenome, whole genome shotgun sequencing project. | biome: fresh water; feature: sink hole; material: water; isolation source: purple microbial (photo- and chemosynthetic) mats found in...
CAATTTTTTGGATTGGACTCGCCCGTAGCTACTGAAACAATCAATAACAAGGAGAAATTTCGCACGTTCGCAATCAAGACCGGTTTACCCGTACCACGGGTGGTGAGTCTGGCGCAGGTGGGTGATATCTGGCCATTGATTGTGAAACCAGTGGATGCCTACAGCGGGCGGGGCATGACCATCGTCCATAAAACTGAAGTGGCAGAACTCAGTGACGCGATCGCAAACGCCAAGAGTTTTTCCAAAAGCCAGACCTGTATCATGGAAGAATTTGTGCCGGGCCAGTTATACAGCCACACAGCTTTTATATCTGCCGGCGCAATCGTGGCTGATTTCATTGTTATAGAGCACGGCACAGCAAACCCTTTCGTGGTGGACACAAGCCGTGTTGTGTTTGATTTTGCAGCGCAAATGTTGCAAGACATCCGCGACTGCGTGCTACGGATGACAACACAACTTGATCTGGTCGATGGACTGATTCACACCCAGTTTATCGCCAACGAATCCAATTTTTGGCTGATAGAGGTGACACGTCGGTGCCCAGGTGACCTCTACAGTTTATTGATAGAGCGTTCTACAGGCTTCCCTTACGCGCAAACTTACGCCAAGCCATTCGTTCATCAGAAAATCGATCAAAAATTTAATTTTCAGACGCAAGCCTTCGTGATGCGACACACCGTTTCGTTACCAGACCAAGCACTTTTTACCGATATTCAATTTAATGTGCCAGTAAAAATTGAGCAATTTTTACCCTTGTGCGTTACGGGTGATAACGTCAGACAAAGTCCCTTTGGTAGAATTGGTTTATTGTTTGCAAGCACTCAAACTCGTGCGGAACTCGATGACCTTTTTGTTAAAACATTGAGGCGCGAGTTATATTCCATTCACTAAGATCAGGCCAAAACCATGACTCCCTTAAAAATTGCTGTTGTTGGTCCCGGCTTGATGGGAAAGAAGCACATCGAGTTACTGGCTAATAACCCTGACTGCCAGTTGGCTGCATTGGTTGCTCCTGACCATGTTCCGCACCACAAATTTGATTGCGAGTGAATCGCTTGATGGCATTATTATTGCATCCCCAAATATATTTCATGCAGATCAAGCTATTGTATGCATTAATGCAAATATACCAGTGTTAATTGAAAAACCAATTAGCCACACCAGTGAAACTGGTCTTAAAATTGTTACCTTGGCGGAAAAAAAAGCTGCCAAAGTATTAGTTGGGCATCATAGAGCACATAGTCCTATTTTAGAGAATGCTAGACGCATCATTCAAAGCAATAAAATAGGCAATGTAGTTGGAATTATGGGAAGCGCGTTATTTTACAAGCCAGCCGATTATTTTAAGGCTGGTCCATGGCGTAAGGAAATTGGTGGAGGACCAATTTTAATAAATCTTATTCATGAGGTCGGTAATTTTAGGTCACTATGCGGAGAGATTGTTGCAGTTCAGGCAATGGCATCGTCTTCGACACGCAACTTTGCAGTTGAGGATACCGTTGTTATTAATTTTCAGTTCCAAACTGGTGTCCTAGGCACTTTTATTTTGTCAGATACCGCTGCTTCTGCCAGAAGCTGGGAGCTAACTTCACAAGAAAACAAAAGCTATCCATCTTATGGCGACGAAGATTGCTACCATGTTGCAGGGACAAAAGGATCTTTGTCAATCCCCAGCATGCGATTAAAACATTATCAAGGTAATGAAGAAAGATCATGGTGGAAACCATTTACCGAAAAAACGATAAGCATCACACGACAAGACCCACTCGAATGTCAGTTGGCGCATTTCATTCAGGTTATCAAAGGAACGGCACAGCCCCTGGTATCCGCACAGGATGGCCTAAGAAATTTGCAAATTACCGAGGCTGTCAGTGAGTCGGCCAAATCGGAAAAAATGATTCTTGTCGGCTAAATTATGGTGAGCCTTATGGTAACAGATGGTCTCGTAACCGTTGATATCCCCTCCCAGTTTTGGCCGGTTTGAGCATGGTCACCCCTAGTGACTTCCGTAAATGGTTGATTCATATAGAGAAGATAGTCACAGAGACTGCACATTGGGGCACGCCCTTGCCAAGCCAGAGGGATGTCTAAACGGTTGCCTTAGAAATAATAAATGACTTTGTTAAATTGAAAAAGTTTTAATATTTATATATATCACATTTTATCTATTTATGAAACCATCTAAATTAAATTTTCTTCTTGTTGCACCCCGAGTAGTAAAAACTACAGGTGATGGTTATGCATTCCCACTGGGACTTGCCTATATCTCAGCAATGCTTAAATCTAGAGGTTATTTGGTTTTTACCACCAACCTAAATCATATAGATGGAGAACAAAAAGAAATTTTACGACAACTGATTGAGACATATCAGATCAATGTGCTTGGCACTGGAGGTTTGTCGTTCCAGTATTCCACATTGTTTGACATTTTGCAGTCTGTCAAAGAAATTAAACCTGATATTATCACCATTGTTGGTGGTGGAATTATTACTGCTGAACCAGATGTTGCATTAAAAGCTCTAACCTATGCAGACTATGGTGTGGTTGGAGAAGGAGAATACACTATCTGCGATCTTGCCGATGCACTGGAGAATAACAAGGATATAGCACAAATTCAAGGAATTATCTACAAATGCAAGAATCAGCTTATACAAACGCACAAGCGCAAGGAGATTGCAGATCTTGATGAATTACCTTGGCCTGATTACGATGGTTTTGACTTAAATCATTATCTTGAGTTACCGTCTGTTTCAATCAATAACATGATTACCAAACGCATGGCCTATATGGCCGCTAGCCGATCCTGTCCGTATGCTTGTTCTTTTTGCTTTCACTCAACTGGTAAAAAATACCGACTTCGGTCCATGGAAAAAGTTTTTGCAGAAATGGAGTACCTGAAAAATAAATATGCGATCGGCTTTGTTTATATGGTGGATGAGTTGTTTGCCCGCGACAAGACTAGATTATTTGCCTTTGCTGCCAGAATGACTGAATTGTCTATACCTTGGACTGCATCGTTCCGGGTAGATGACATAACAGAAGAACTTGTTCATGGACTTAAAGGAAGCACCTGTGCAGGAATGATGTTTGGACTTGAAAGCGCAGACAACCGAATTTTGAAAAGCATGCGTAAACGCATCACAGTTGAGCAAATAGATAAAGCACTCAAACTAGCTTTTGATGCGGGTATTCCCACTGCTGGAAATTTTATTTTCGGTGACATTGAAGAAACTGTAGAAACTGCACAAAATACGCTGAACTGGTGGGAGAGTCACATTGAATATAATATCGGTCTTAATTTGATAAATACTTATCCTGGAACTCACATTTACAAGTATGCTTGTCAAAATAAGATCATCAAGGATCGAGTCCAGTTCCTTAAAAATGGATGCCCGCAAGTCAATATATCAAAGCTGTCTGAATCCGAGATGGCACATATTGCACAGCAGGTCTTTTCTGCACCCTACAAGCTGGGTAAAGGAGTCAGTGAAGTTGTAGTAAATCAACTCCATCCGACAGGTCACATTGATTTCTCAGGTAAATGCGCTGGCTGTGGTAAGCTGCACCACTGGCAAGGTATTAAACTTTTTGTTGGTAACAGTTGGGTTCCCTGTAGCTATTGCGGACAAAAACACAATGTACCCCTGCCCAAGGAGGTCGGTAAAAACATAGAACGTAATATTTTATCTTTGCTGAAATATGATAAAAAGTTAGGAATATGGGGGTTGACTTACTACTCAATTGATCTTATTGAAAATTACGATATATTTCATGATGATCGCGTAGTCTTGATTGATAATTCAATAGCAAAGCAGCAAATAAATATCAATGGTAAAAAAATAAATCCGCCTGACATTCTGAGAGAATCCAATATTCACACAATAATATTATTTTACCCAAATAGTATTCAACAGATAACATCAATAATTCAAAAAAATTACCAGAATGTCACCAAAACTATTGATGTTTGCACTCTAATTTGCTAAAGCAAACAAAAAATAACGATATATTTGACAGATGGCGGCGGCTTTAATGGCGACACCGCTAATAAATTTTGTTTGCGTTATCCTGATTATAGAAAAATTTTCTTTTTTGAGCCTTCATATACAAATATAAAAGCTGCTAGAGATATGTTGCGCAATCAGCGCGATGTAGAGTTTATTCAGATGGGACTTTCGAATACATTGGGCACTTCGTATTTCGATAGTCATGCTGGATCAGCCAGTGCGATTTCGGATCATGGTTCAGAAAAAATTGATGTGACATGTTTGGATCAACATATTTCAGATACGATAACTTTTATTAAAATGGACTTAGAAGGATGGGAACTACTCGCTCTGCGTGGCGCTGTCAATCACATAGTTCGCGATCACCCAACATTGGCAATTTCTGTCTATCACAAAGCGGGTGACTTCTGGCGTATTTATGAATTTGTTACACAAGTTAGGAATGATTACAAAGTTTATTTACGCTATTACTCTGAAGGTTGGTCAGAAACAGTAATGTTTTTTGTGCCTAGCCATTATTAAATTCACTAATTTCATTAGTAAAATAAAACCGTATGTTTAGTATTTTGAGGTTTTTATGAAAATTCTTGTCACTGGTGGTTGTGGTTACAAGGGCCACATTCTTGTTCCCAAGCTATTGAGGTTAGGCCACGACGTTGTTGTTCTTGACATTCAGTGGTTCGGAAATTACTTGCAACCCCATCCTAATTTGACAGTTATTAACGATGACATCCGATTTATTGACCATATCCCGCTCGATTGTGTGGACTGCATTATTCACTTATCTTCCATCGCTAACGACCCTTGTAGCGATTTGAATCCTCAATTGACCTGGGAAGTTAGTGCTTTGGCGACCATGCAGTTGGCAGATAAGGCTCGGCGTCATGGTGTTAAGCATTTTATTTACGCTTCGTCGGGTAGTGTTTATGGTGTCAAGGAAGATTTACAGGTCACTGAAGATTTAATACTTAAACCGATTTCGGAATACAACAAAACCAAGATGGTCGCTGAGCGTGTGCTGCTGAGTTATCAAAGTGACATGGTAGTACAAATCGTGCGCCCTGCAACTGTCTGTGGCTATTCTCCACGCATGCGGCTTGACGTTTCTGTCAATCTATTGACCATGCAAGCCTTATCTAGGGATAAAATTACGGTGTTCGGTGGTAAACAAATTCGACCGAATATTCATATTGACGATATTACTGATGTTTACCTGCATTTGCTTGATCATCCAAACATCACAGGCATTTATAACGCCGGCTTTGAAAATATATCAATATTAGATATTGCTGAACTTGTGACAAAGTACGTACCTGTTGAAATTATTGTCACTGAGTCGAACGATCCACGCTCTTATCGCGTTAACTCGGACAAGTTGTTGGGAACCGGCTTCAAGCCTCGGAAAACAGTTGAAAATGCTATCAAAGAAATTGTAGAAAAATATCGCTCTGGCATACTCAAGGATGAAGATCGTTTTTACAATCTTAAATGGATGCAGCAGACCGTCTTAGGCAAGTTGGCTTCTTAATTAGCAGTTCAGCATGGCGCTAAAACTAACTTCTTCTGAATTAATCGCAGCTTATTCACAGCAGTTGCAAAGCGTGCTCGCTTGCGCAGATTGGTCAGGTGTCAATCAGTTGGCTACAGAACTGTTGAACTGCTGGAGGGAAGGACGCCATATATTTTTATGTGGTAACGGTGGCAGTGCTGGCAACGCCATACATTTAGCCAATGACCTCCTATATGGTGTTGCTAAAAAAACCGGTGGTGGAGTGAAAGCTATCGCACTTACTGCGAACCCTGCAGTGATGACTTGCCTGGCCAACGACATCGGTTACGACCATATTTTTTCTGAGCAGTTAGCGGTTTACGCAGGCAAGGGTGACTTGCTGTTGGTGCTAAGCGGCAGCGGTAACTCCAGCAATATTGTGCATGCCATAGAAATGGCCAGACGCTTGGATGTCAAGTCTTTCGCCGTGCTGGGCTTTACTGGGGGGAAATGCAAGTCGCTGGCAGATGTGGCTATCCACTTCCCGGTGTACGACATGCAAATTGCAGAAGATTTGCAGCTCATCGTTGGCCATATGCTAATGCAATGGCTTTACGCCAACCGCCTCTGATAATTGGAATAAACATACGTCTATGAACACCGTTTTTATTGTTGGCAGTAACTCTTTCTCTGGTGCAAGCTTTGTTGACTTTGCCCTTCAGCAAGGCGCCAAGGTGTTTGGAATTAGCCGTTCTTGTGAGCCACTTGATACGTTTCTGCCTTACAAATGGCACGGGGACGCTGACTTCAGCTTCTACCCGCTGAACCTTAACAACCAGTTGCCAGAGATCACCGATCTCATCCATGCCAACAAGCCCGCATACGTGGTCAATTTTGCTGCGCAAAGCATGGTCAGCGAGAGCTGGCATAACCCCGGCGACTGGCTTATGACCAATGTCGTATCCACCATCAAGTTGCATGATGTGCTACGAAAGTGCGATTTTTTAAAACGCTACGTCCATGTTTCTACACCTGAAGTGTACGGTAGCTGCTCTGGCTTTGTGAGTGAAGACTGTATCTTTAACCCCAGCACCCCCTATGCCGTATCACGCGCAGCGGCCGACATGAGCTTGCGTACATTTCGGACTGCTTACAATTTTCCGGTGGTCACCACCCGCGCAGCTAACGTCTATGGCCCTGGCCAACAGCTCTACCGCATCATTCCACGTACCATTTTGTTTATGTTGCTGGGTAAGAAACTTCAACTGCACGGTGGCGGTGTGTCAACTCGCTCATTTATCCACATCCGCGATGTCTGTGATGCCACCTACAAAATCATGTTTAGTGGCCAAGACGGCGATACTTACCACATCTCTACCAACGAAGTTATCTCTATCCGCGCCCTGGTCGAGCGCATTTGCACCAAGCTTGGTGTCAGCTTTGACAAGCATGTCGAGGTGGTGGGTGAGCGAATTGGCAAAGACGCGGCGTACCACCTTGACAGCACCAAATTACGCACACAACTCGGCTGGCAAGATCAAATTGCCCTAGACTGTGGGATCGATGAGTGCATTGCCTGGGTCAAACATAATTTTGATGAACTTAAGTCAGAACCGCTTGACTACCAGCACAAAGCCTAAATAAAACCCGTCAAGGAGTCAGATATGGGCAAAGAAATAGATCTGCTTGTCAATTATCCAAAGACAAAACGCAATTTGGAACAGCGATTGGCCGCCAAAAATGACGCAGACCGTGCCATTGCCAGGCGATTCGGTCGTGAATTTTTTGATGGCGATCGGAACCAAGGCTATGGCGGTTTTAGCTATATGCCCAGATTCTGGCAACCCGTTGTTCCAACATTTCAAAGCTATTGGAGCTTAACCGGCAACAGTTCAGTGCTTGATGTAGGCTGTGCCAAAGGCTTCATGCTGCACGACCTGGTAGCGCTGATACCTGGCATCAACGTCAAGGGCATAGACATCTCAACCTACGCCATTGAACACGCCATGGACGACATCACACCCCACGTGCAGGTCGCCAACGCTATAGCTCTACCGTTTGGTGACAAGTCTTTTGACGTGGTAATTTCAATCAATACCGTTCACAACCTTGAGCGTGCTGAGTGCGGTAAAGCCTTGCAAGAGATTGAACGCGTTAGCCGAGGCAGATCATTCGTCACCGTTGATGCCTACCGCAACACCGAAGAAAAGGCGCGCATGGATGCCTGGAACCTTACCGCCAAAACCATCATGTCTGTTGATGAATGGATTGCATTCTTTAATGAGGTTGGCTACACCGGCGACTATTTTTGGTTTATTCCATGAATACACAGCTCAATCTCAAGCTGTTTGCGCAAATGCATCGGATCCGGACTGTTGAAGAGGAAATTGCAAACCGGTATCCGCAGGGCCTGATGCGTTGCCCGGTTCATTTATCCATTGGTCAAGAAGCCATACCAGCCGCTTTTGCACAAACCGTTCGGACCACTGACTTTGCCGTCAGCACGCACCGCGGCCACGCTCATTATTTGGCCAAAGGTGGCAACCTCAACGCAATGATCGCCGAAATCTACGGTAAGGCCACTGGGTGTGCCAAAGGTAAAGGTGGCTCGATGCACCTGATTGACTTGGCCGTCAACTTTATGGGCACCTCTGCAATTGTGGGTAACAGCATCCCCGTTGGCGTGGGTTTGGCGCTGTCTGCCCAACTCAAAAAGACTGATCAAATCAGTTGCGTTTTTTTGGGTGATGGAGCTGTTGAAGAAGGTGTCTTTTATGAATCGGTCAACTTTGCAGCCGTGCGCAAACTGCCCGTACTCTTTATTTGTGAAAACAACCTCTACTCGGTTTACAGCCCACTGGCAGTGCGACAACCCAAAGGCCGTAGCATTGCCAAAATGGTCGAAGCTATGGGCATCAAGGTCGCGACAGGAGCCGGCGCAGATGTGCTGGCCTGCCACCAGATCATGCATGATGCCGTCAATGCCGTGCGCGCCGGTCAAGGCCCCTGTTTTTTAGAATTCGCCACTTATCGCTGGCGCGAACACTGTGGGCCTAATTTTGACAACGACATTGGCTACCGCACGCAAGATGAATTTTTGGCATGGCAAGCGAGTGACCCACTCAAACATATTGAACACGGCTTGTGTCAATCAGCGCCAGAAATTCAGTTGGAGGTCATAGCCATAAAAGCCGCAGTTAGAGTTGAGGTAGAAGTTGCCTTTGCAACGGCAGAATCAGCCGCCTATCCTGCCCAAGCCCAAGCCTACCAAGACGTTTATGCGTAATTCAAACTACCACTATGGCACAAATTAGCTTTGCTAGCGCGATCAATGAAGCCCTGCATCAGGCGATGGAGATCGACTCGTCCGTCATCTGCTATGGCTTGGGTGTTACCGACCCCAAAGCCATCTTTGGAACCACTGCAAATCTGGAGCAGCGCTTTGGCTCTGAGCGGGTGTTTGACATGCCCACTTCTGAGAACGCTATGACCGGCGTCGCCATAGGTGCAGCCTTGAATGGCATCAAAACTGTCATGACTCACCAGCGCGCAGACTTTTTTTTACTGGCCATGGACCAACTAGTTAACGGTGCAGCCAAATGGCATTATATGTTTGGCGGACAGAACTCAATTCCGATCACTATTCGCCTCATCATTGGTCGTGGGTGGGGCCAAGGACCGACACATTCGCAAAATCTGCATGCCTGGTTTGCCCATATTCCAGGTTTAAAAGTCGTTATGCCAACCACACCAGAAGATGCCAAGGGGCTGCTATTAGCTTCTATTTTCGATCCCAATCCAGTCATTTTTTTGGAGCATCGCTGGCTCCACAACGCGGTGGGTGAAGTACCCAAAGGTGATGCCAGGGTGCCATTAGGGACAGCTCGCATTGCCCGCTCAGGCACAGATGTAACCATTGTCGCCATGTCCTACATGACTGTAGAAGCGATAAATGCTGCAGACTATTTGGACAAAAAACACGGTATTTCTTGTGAAATAATTGACCTGCGCACCATCAAGCCACTGGATTGGTCAAGCGTGTTCTATTCAGTTTCTAATACAGGTCGACTATTGGCTTTAGATACTGGCTTCACCACTGGGTCGGTTGCCGGGGAGGTTATTGCACGGGTAGCCATTGAACAATTCGCAATCCTTAAATCCCCTCCGGTCAGACTAGCCATGCCAGATGTACCCGAGCCAACCAGTCAGGGCTTAATAAAAGGGTTTTATATGCGTGTAGCCGATATTGCTGTCACAGTGCTGGATATGTTCGAAAGGGATTCAAGCAAAGTGCGCAATGAACTACCTACACCATTGTTGCACGATGTGCCGGATGAGTGGTTCAGGGGCTCCTTTTAACGTAAATTACTTATTATTTTAAAATAACTATTTATATGAATAATAAAAAATTATTGACACAAACACAAATAATATTTAAAAAAACAAACAAGTGCTCTATATGCAATAGCAGCATTTTTCAACTGATTGACTTACCAAAATTTCCTTTAACAGATTCTTATTGCCGTGAACCAATCGATAACCCTTTATTAGGTATCGATCAACGATTGCTTTATTGCCCATCGTGTGGTCACGGTCAATTGGAGACACTTCTCCCTCCAGAGGTACTCTATGGTGCCAATTACTGCTTTCGTACTTCTAGTAGTGCCACAGCGCGCAGGGGAACAGAATTCTTTATCTCCGTCATCAACGAAGCGGCACCTGGCCGAAAATTTCACTGCGCCCTTGATCTTGGATGTAATGACCTGTTTCTACTTAATTTGCTGAAAGATAAAGCAGAACATCGCATAGGCATAGACCCCATTTGGGCAGGCCTGGAAAATGAGCGTGAAGACAAATCAATCCAGGTATGGGGCAATAATTTCGAAGATGTTAACTTGACTTCGTTGCCCGTTAGACCTGACCTTATCGTCTGCAGGCACACGCTCGAACATATTATTGATCCTCTGCTTGTTTTACAAGTCTTAATGAATATTGCAGCAGATGATGCACTGTTTGTGTTTGAAGTACCGGGTTTTGATGGATTAATAGAAAGATTTAGATTCGACCAAGTCTTTCACCAGCACGTTCAATATTTTACACTTGCTTCTTTTATCAAGTTATTAAAAATAGTAGGAGGTAGACATTTACTACATCGTTTCAATTTACACGACTGGAGTGCCATGGCCATCGCTTTTGTCAAAGGAAAAGAATCATCGCCAATTGATGCCAGTATATGGAAACAAGCAGATATTTGCACACACTATGATCTATTTCAAAAACAATTCAACGCCGTGGGTGAGATACTAAATAGATATACAACATTTCCACTTTATGGTTATGGTGCAGCCCAAATGTTGCCTGTGCTTGGATATCACTTGAAAACTGATTTTAGTAATTTAATTGCAGTTCTCGATGACGATGATTCAAAAGATGGTATTGGATATTGGAACCTATCCGTCAAGGTACTCGCTTCTCACAAGGTAATGAAATTAGATGATGCTGTAGTACTAATAACTTCTTTAGACAATTTTCAATCTATTATGAATAAATTGTTGACACTGCGACCACGGCATATTATTTCGCCGATCAGTATAATCTAGCTTATTTAATGAGAACGTTACTATGGATGCTACTGTAAAAACTAAAGAGGTACAGAACCAATCACAAGTCGATGAGTTTAGCCGTGTAGGCCCAGTAACATTGGGACCATGGACTAGTCATATTTGGAGAACAGATCCACGTCACTTGGGATTTCTTTTGGCCAGATATAAATTTGTATCAAAAATGCTCGCAGGAAAAAATAGAGTATTGGAAGTTGGTTGTGGCGATGCCGGTGGTACGCCGGTTGTGTTACAGACAGTCGGAAGCGTGCATTGTATAGATTTTGAACCACTGGTGCTGAACGATGCCGTTGAACGATATAAACGAGAGAGTATTGATCGTGCAAGTTTTCGGGTCCATGATATGTTGGAAGGTAGAGTTCCCGACATATTTGATTCAGCGTTTTCACTTGATGTGATCGAACATATTCCCGAAGTCAGTGAACATATTTTTTTAAAGAATATTGTGTCGTCATTAACCGATCATGCGGTCTTTATAATGGGTACACCCAATATTTCGGCGAAGGAGTACGCTTCTTCAGCCAGTGCTGTAGGTCACATAAATCTAAAAAGCGCTGATACATTGCGAGCCTTATTACTTAGTCATTTTCATAATGTTTTTATTTTCTCTATGAATGATGAATTGGTACATACAGGATATTACCCCATGTCCCATTATCTTTTGGCAATGTGTGTGGACGTAAAGCGCGATCTTTAATTTTTGCAATAAACATATTACATTTATATACTTTCAACATGGATTTAGGAATTTCAGGGCGATATGCTCTTGTCACTGGTGCTGGACGCGGAATTGGGTTGGCAATAGCCCAGGCTCTCGCCCGAGAAAATGTGAAAGTGGCATGTGTGTCACGTAATAAAGTTGATATTGACAATCTGATCGCGAGTATCGGTGGATCCGCGCGGGGTCATTTTGGCATCTCAATGGACTTAATGCCTGAAGGTGCCCCAGCCACCTTGATGGAAAAGCTGGCAGATTTTGGGGATCTTGACATCGTTGTGCATAATGCTGGTGGCACGCTAAATATTACTGACCCTTTTTGCTCTCTCGGTGATTGGCGCAATCTTTATCGATTCAACTTCGAAATTGCAGTCGAACTCAATGGCATGATTTTGCCTAATATGCAACAGCGCAAGTGGGGTCGAGTTTGTCACATTTCCTCCATCTCAGGCATGGAGAATCATGGACCCGTACCTTACTGCGCAATGAAAGCGGCACTATCAGCCTATACACGCAGCATGGGAGGCGTTGTCGCACCAGATGGCGTGGTCATTACCGCAATCTTGCCCGGTGCGGTTTTCACCAAAGGTGGCTATTGGGATCAGACATCAATAGACCGTCCAGATCATGTAAGCAAGTATTTGACCGAGCGACAGCGTATCGGTCGATTTGGAAGGCCAGAAGAAATAGGCAACTATGTCGCATATTTGTGCTCTGAGCTTGCTTCTTTCAACACAGGCAGTATCGTCCCAGTGGATGGCGGCCAGGGCAGAGGGTACTTCGGACAATGAACACAATCCAAAATACCAATGGTGACATACTAAATAAGGACTTACGAAAAAAAATTGTTGACATGGTTGTGATCGGGAAGGATGGCCACATACCCAGCGCATATTCTATTATTGATATTGTTACTTTACTTTATCGCGATGTTTTGAAGTTTAATAAAAATAATGCAGACTGGGCGGAGCGTGATTACTTTATTTTGTCTAAGGGACATGGCTGTTTGGCGTTATATGTGAACCTTCACCGGCACGGATTTATTACTGATCGCGATATTGACTTGTTTTGTAAGCAAGGTGGTATTCTAGGCGAACATCCTGATCGCACCAAGGTACCCGGTGTCGAAGCCTCGACCGGCTCGTTGGGGCATGGGTTGAGCTTTGCAGTTGGCATCACGTTGGGCTTGAAAATTCAGGCACTAAATAACCGAATGTTTGTCTTGATTGGTGACGGTGAATGCCACGAAGGCACAGTCTGGGAGGCGGCTAATGTTGCCCGTAACCGCTGCCTTGGTAACCTTTGTGCAATTATTGACTGGAATCGTTCAGCTTCACAACTTTTGCCCTACGATGACATGCCTCTGAAATGGTCTGCTTTTGGTTGGAATGTCCAAGTTATAGATGGTCACAATGAAGCTGAAATCGCGCATGCAATTAGGCAGATCAAATTTGACATTAACGGAGTACCGTCTGTGATCGTAGCTAAAACTGTCAAAGGTAAGGGTGTGTCATTATTAGAGGGGCATGGCACTTGGCACCACCGAATCCCAAGCCCGCAAGAGTATCAGGAAATTATGGACGCACTGTCATGACCATATCAACGCGACAGCAGTTTGCCGACACCATGCTCGCCGTTGGTCAGGAAGATTCACAACTTGTTGTAATGGTAGGGGATATTAGTCATGGAATGCTCAGGCCCTTTGCAGCAGCTTGCCCGGGACGCTACTTTAATATTGGGATTCTTGAGCCGACAATGATCAGCATGGGCGCCGGGCTGGCTGCAACGGGCCTTCGGCCGGTCATGCATACGATCGCTCCTTTTATGATTGAGCGCGGTTTTGAGCAAATTAAGTTAGATTTTTGTTACCACAGATTGCCAGGTAATATTGTTACGGTTGGGAGCGCTTTTGATTATTCAAATCTAGGATGCACTCATCACTGTTATGGCGATTTTGCTCTGATTAAAACACTGCAACGAACCGAAATATGTTTCCCGGCAAGCGCGGTTGAATTCGATCAATTATTTCGGCAAAACTACCAAAATGAGCTATTGACATTCTATAGAATAGCCGGGCAGTCCCACGGTGTAGTTTTTTCAGCGCACGATATTATCTTTGGTAAAGCCATCAAGGTCTTTGATGGGAGCGATGTTACAGTTATTGCCACAGGTCCACATTTGCGATCAGCGATCATTGTGCGAGATCAGTTGGCAAAGATTGAGGTATCTGTAGACGTAATTTACGTGCATACCATTCGACCATTAGATGCTGCACTTATTCGCTCCAGCGTAGAGAAGACTCGTCGTGTCGTTGTTATTGAAGAGCATGTCAGAACGGGTGGACTAGGTGAAGATGTTCTACGCTTAACCTACGATATTCCAGAATTGAAGTTTCACTCGGCATCAATCCCAGATACTTTCGTTACCGTTTATGGTACATACGATCAGCTCAGTGAATTTTGTGGACTAACCCCCGAAGTCATAATTAATTCTGTTCATTTGTGGTTTTCCTAGATATCAGTTATTAAAAATTAAATACATTTAGTTATTGTATAAGCCGTTCACAACAAGTTAGATACCTAAAAAAATTTATTAACTTCTATATGAATCAACGACTTACGAGCCAAAAGTACGTATCTAATAACGTTACGATTAGCTGTATATAATGTTACTTTTTTTTCTTCGTTTATATGAATAAATCTAATATTAATACGGCGTATCATGAGGCTAGAATTGAATTCTCTAATAGGATATACAATCAACCAAACATGATGCCGCACCGTTATGTTTTTATCCTTACGAATAAATGCAACTTGCGCTGTTCTTTTTGTTTTCAAGAAAAAAAACATATCGATGGCAGTCTAAATGCAGATGATTGGGTAAAAGTTGTTGATCAACTTCCAGAATATGCACATATCACTATTACAGGGGGTGAGCCGTTTCTATTTAAGGATTTTGAAAAAGTATTTATAAAAGTAACCGACCGCAATACCTGCAATATAATTTCCAATGGACTATTACTTACTGATCATTTGATTGATTTAATTTTATCTAAACCTAATTTCAAGGTGCTATCAATATCCGTCGATAATATTGCTAATTCTATCCGAGGTATATCTTTATCGCAATGGGGCGAGGTAGAGTATTTAATGAAAAGCTTCACCCAAAAGAGGGATAAATTAAGATTAAAAACTGTTCTCGATTCAAAAACAGTAGTATTAGACGAAAATGCAGATTTTTTAGCTGAAATTCATGAATACTGTATGGAAAAACTTTCTTGCGACACGCATAGCTTTATGTTTCTTAAGGGAGCTCCTATTCAATATGCAGATAATATGCATCCATTGGAATCAATGTTCGTGGAAACTAACGCTTACGTTTATAAGAAGATCAATGTGATTGCAGCGCAGTTTGAGAAAGTACGTCAGTATAATTTGCGTTCTCAAAAGAAATGTTTTGTCCACCCTAAAATAGTTGATTTAAACGGAACTAGGTTAATAGAGAAAACTGATCTTGATATTATTAACAGACCGAACCATGTTCAGGGCGACTTTTTACCCTGCAAAGCTCCATGGGAAAGTGTACACATCAATGTTGATGGTAGTATTTTCCCGTGTATGGCTATAAGCATGGGGAATGTTAATGTGCTAAATTTATCTGATATAGTTCATGGAAATATATTTACAGACTTTAAGAATTCCATAATGAAATATGGAACTGTTGGTGGATGCAACAGATGTGGTTATCTTTTACCTAACCGTCACCAAAATTAAAATTTTAATCCATTTATTATAATTTGACATACTTTTCAACGCAACTGTTATTAATAATTTATTTGATTTTAATTAAATCCATTGATGTTGTTTAAAAAATATAAACAACATCAATTCATTCTAAAATTATTTTTGTTAACTTTCAAGTTGTTTTTTACACTCCTAATATTCTACAAGTTATGCGATACCAAACAACTACAGGAAATACGGGTCCAATGGTGGTTCTTGGTGATGGTTTTATTAGCCAACATCTTGCTCAACATTTGAGTGCTAGTGGCCACGTTGTGTGCGTTCTAGATCGTCGTAGATGTGACTTTTTGAATTGTGACCAAGTTTCTGATGTTTTTCGCATGTTGCCGGCGAATGCTTCTTTTTTTTTGACAGCAGCAGTTACCCGGTTGAATTCTAATGACAAAATATCGTTTAGTCAGAACGTTCAAATGGTTGAAAACATAATGAATGCACTGCCAGAATCCGCACGTCATATTATTTTTTTTTCTTCTGTTGATGTTTATGGGATAAATCCTATCTTACCAATTGTGGAAACTACCGCAGCAGAACCCGATGATTACTATGCCATGTCAAAATTGGTTTGTGAGTTTGTTTTGCAAAAAGAAGCCAGAAAAAGAGGTGTTGGTTTAACGATTTTCCGACTATGTGGTGTATATGGTAAAGGCGATGCAGGCAAAAGTACTGTTAATCGCATGGTTTCCTCTGCCGTGAATCGGTCACAAATAATTCTGATCGGAAACCCGTTAATATTGCGTGATTATATTTGGGTGGATGATGTTGCTCATATAGCAGAGAAGGCGTGCTCCGATAGAATCGATGGTCTGTACAATTTTGCCACGGGCCAGAGTTTAACTGTTTTCGATATTGCCACATTGGTGGCGTCCGAAATAAAAGGAGATATAAGTATAGTATGTAGTACTGATATCGAGATTTTTCGTGCGAGTAGTCTTCAATTTAATATCAATAAACTTCAATTCGCGTTTAGTTATTTTAATATGATGTCACTGAAGTCCTGCTTACCTAAATATATAATAGATTATTATACTGCCACTAATTTGATTTGCCTTGATCGCTTGCGATATGTTTAATGTGACTAATAATTTTCAGACGCATTGAATGAGTTGTTATTTAAATTTATCAATTTTTTATTATTATATTAGAAATTATTATGATTTTCCCTGATAGAAATGTTGAGTTTTTCAACCGATTTGGTTATGTTATTATTGATTTACTTGCTGAGCCTCTGATTGAAATCTTTAAAGCTAGAATTCTTGAGAAAATCAAGTTATTAGCTATTAATATTTTGTCTATTGATGGCATGGTTTCTTTAAATGACATTGAGAATTACCACAGATGTATCTTGTCTTTGGATGAACACAATTTTATTATGGATTGGAGGAACCGTTTTCTTAGTCTTTCGACACAGGATGTTTTAAATATTGATAATGGCGAAATGGATTCAATCTTTGAATCATATTTTGGGCCAGTTCGGCCTACTATTAAATATCAGGACGAAAAATTTCAGTTTATGCCAGATCCTGCTGCTGGATTTAGGGTAGTCAGACCGGGTGAAGCCAAGGTCGCAGGCTATCATAGCGAAAGTACATACGGTATATGGTGTTTGACTTTATGGCTGCCTCTTGCTGGCTTTGATGAAAGATATACGTTGAAATTGATACCAGGCAGTCATTTGTATCGTCACCCACAAGATCAGATATTAGATAATTTTTCTGGTCTTGCTAAACCGTTTTCAGACGACTATGTTAATAGTCTTGGATGCCCTGTTAGACCAGTTTTACGGTCGGGCCAAGCCATTCTTTTTCATCCCGACCTTGTTCACGGGAATGGAACCAACATAGGGGATCAGACCCGAGTCAGCATGGAGCTTAGATTTTATCCACCCTCTTTTGCGAATGCTGGGCACACCCATAGGGGTATTATTAGATAGTGTTTGCCCTATTAGTTTTACTCTATTGGAAGAATTGGGGGATTAAGTGAAGTTTGCTACCGCTGCGGTGCTAGAGGCGTTTGAAAAGCCGCTAGTTATTAGGGAGATCGAGCTACCGCAGTTGATTACTGGTCAAGTCCTTGTAAAAGTACTATTTAGCGGTGTATGCCGTAGTCAACTGATGGAGGTACGTGGTGGGCGGGGTAACGATCCTTGGCTTCCACATCTGTTGGGTCACGAGGGATCTGGTTTAGTTGTTGCAGTTAGCGATGGCGTTACCAAGGTTACCACTGGTGATGAGGTGATTATAGGTTGGGTTAGGGGCGATGGCTTAGATGCCCCTGGCGCAAGGTATAAGTATGAGAATCAATTTATTAATTCTGGCAGAGTAACGACTTTTTCCAATTACACCATTGTTTCTGAAAGCCGATTAGTTCTAAAACCACTCTCACTCCCATTTGATACTGCTGTATTATTTGGTTGTGCTATTCCGACTGGTGCAGGCATGGTTATTAATGAGCTTAAGCCATCGGCTGATCAGTCGGTGCTTGTCCTTGGTTTGGGTGGTATTGGCTTTTCCGCTTTAATGGCACTAAAGGCGCTCGCTATCGAGACTATAATAGCCGTTGATATTTCTGATGAAAAACTCGCGTTAGCGCTGCGTCTGGGTGCCTCTCACATTTTTAACTCAAATAGCGATACTTGTCAGCAGTCTGTTCAAGAGCTAACAGATGGAGGAGCGGACATTTGTGTTGAGGCCGGTGGGCTAGTGAAAACTATTGAACTGGGGTTCTCGCTTATTCGTAAAAATGGTGGAAAATTGTTATTCGCATCACACCCGCCTTCGGGTGACCTTATTCGACTGGCACCTCACGACCTAATTAGTGGCAAACAGATTACGGGAAGTTGGGGTGGATCTACGCAGCCTGATCGAGATGTACCCCGTATGTATGCGTTGTTTCAGCAGGCCCGTATTCCCTTGGACACCTTGTTGACAAAACGCTATGCTCTTGAACAGATCAATGAGGCACTTGATGACTTGGAAGCAGGACGGGTTTTGCGCCCTTTGATTGTAATGCAGCACCAAGACGATGGGTACGTTGTATGAGCCCACACTTTGTTTTAGTCACTGGCAAATTTAACGTGCTGCACCCAGGGCATCTGCGTCTGTTGCGCTTCGCCAAACAGGCCGGAGCACGCCTAGTGGTCGCGGTTGAGAGCGATCGCCTTGCTGGCACTGACGCTCACGTGCCGGAATCATTACGGCTGGAAGGCATCCAAAGCAATAGCCTAGTTAACGACTCCTTTATTACCGATGAGTCTATTGCTGACTTAATCGCGCGTTTGCGTCCTGATGTGGTGGTCAAGGGCAAAGAACACGAGCAGCGTTATAACCCCGAACTCGCAGCGCTAGCGCAATATGGCGGTAAGCTGCTATTTAGTTCGGGTGAGGCGATTTTTTCATCGTTAGATCTCATTCGAAAAGAATTTGAAAAGTTTGATGTCCACACTATTAAGATGCCACACAGTTACCTGTCCCGCCACAGTATTAGCAATGGGCGCTTGGCAACTCTACTGAACCAGTTTTCCCAGTTGGAGGTGTGTGTAGTGGGTGACTTGATTGTTGATGAATACATAACCTGCCAGCCATTAGGGATGTCCCAAGAAGACCCCACCATCGTAGTTACGCCGATAGATTCAATGCGATTTATTGGCGGTGCCGGCATTGTTGCGGCGCACGCTGCCGGCTTGGGGGCATCTGTGCATTTTTTTACCGTGACGGGAAATGATGCCACACGGGATTTTGCTCTTACTGGGTTAGCAGATGCAGGGGTGAAGACACACGCGCTATCGGACAACAGTCGTCCCACTACGCTCAAGCAGAGGTTCCGCAGCAAAGGCAAAAGCTTGCTTCGGGTCAGTCACTTGCACCAGGGCACCGTGTCTGCTGATTTACAAGCCAACTTGCTTGTCCAGCTTGAGCACGCTTTGGACAATGTGCATTTGCTGGTTTTTTCTGACTTTAACTATGGCTGCCTGCCACAGCCACTGGTGGACAAAATTGTGGCCCTTGCTAAGAGTCGTGGTGTGATACTGGCGGCAGACAGTCAGTCATCATCTCAAGTGGGAGACATCAGCCGATTTCAGGGCATGGACTTGATTACCCCTACTGAACGTGAGGCACGCATCGCCACACGCAACCGCGAAGACGGACTGGTGGTGCTGGCTGAACAGTTGCGCCAGCAGGCCGATGCCCGCTATGTGCTGCTGAAGCTGGGAGAAGAAGGCTTACTTATTCATGCCGGCAATGACAGTAGCGCGCCTTGGCTCACAGACCGTGTGGATGCGCTCAACGCAGCTCCAAAAGATGTATCAGGCGCAGGCGATTCACTGTTGATAGTCGGGGCAATGACCCTAGCCGCTGGCGGCAGCATTTGGGAGGCAGCTTGCTTGGGTTCGCTGGCAGCGGCTGTGCAGGTAGGACGAGTAGGCAATAAGCCGATTCAAACCCATGAGCTCTTGCAGGAACTAAACTAATGCGTGCATTGCTGCTGGCCGCGGGCATGGGCATCCGTTTGCGCCCCATTACAAACACAGTGCCCAAGTGTTTGGTTCCTATCAATGGCAAACCACTTCTGGACTATTGGCTGGCATTGTTAAGTCGGGCGGAAATCACCGATATTTTGATTAACTTGCATTACCTGCCCGAACAGGTCTATGCCTACCTAGCTACCACCCCATACCCTCTGAACATTACCACTGTGTATGAGCCGAAACTTTTAGGCACAGCTGGCACATTGTTAAAAAACAGAGCGTATTTCCAAGGTCAGCCCATCTTGCTGGTGCATGCCGATAACCTGTCTTTATTCGACGCTAGGGCCTTTTTTGACCGGTTTGAGTCACGCGCAACCAACATTGAGATCACTATGATGACTTTTTACACCGACACGCCCGAAGCCTGTGGTGTGGTCGAGTTAGACGATCACGGTACGGTCATAGCGTTTCATGAAAAAATAAAATCACCACCAAGTAATCTTGCAAATGCTGCTGTATATATTATTTCACCTGCAGTCGTAGATTTTATTCAACTACTAAATAAAGAGATTATTGACTTTAGTACTGAAGTACTCCCAAATTTCATCGGACGAATGAACACTTTTCACAACGACATTTATCATCGCGACATTGGCACCCCTAAAAGTCTTAAGCAAGCAATAGATGAATTTATGTTTTTTTAAATTAATTCAAATGTTAAGCCGGTAATAATAAGTTAGATACGTACTTTTGGCTCTTAAGTCGTTGATTCATATAGAAGTTAATAAATTTTTTTAGGTATCTAACTTGTTGTGAACGGCTTAAACGCTTACGCTTAAATTTTCTCCTAAAACTAAATTTTTACTATTGCCAACTCATTCGAAGTATTATACACAATACCGCGTGCTACTGCATCATAATGATGAATATCAGATTTTTTTCCAACCATCCATTCTCTAAACCATCCTTTATTATTCACAAGCTCAGCAATATTTAGCTGCTGGCAGGCAGACATACATGGAATATCTTCATATAATAATTTTCCATAATCACAACATCTTTCATCCGTCAATAATATATCCATATTACAATCAATCTTGCACGCCAAAGCTAAAGTCACAAAACCATTACCGCCACAAACCAAATGCCCAGCATACTCACAAACCGGAATAGCAATCTCTAACGGCAAATCAACAATGAGCGCTTTCTTGGATTTTATCTCGCCCGGAGTTAGCATCGAACCAAACTTGTTAATAATGACATGAAACCCACTTTCATGATATAAATCAATTAATTTTTCCCAAAAATAGATTGGAGCAGGTCTTTGAGTATTAGCCCCAATAAATAATATGACCGATCGTTTATTTATTATTTTGTTTATATTTATGAATTTTTTAGCCTCATCGTAAGATGAGGATGGAACAACAGCCTGACTAAATTTTGCATTCCAATCAAGTCTTAAAACATATCTATATAATTTCAAGAAATCTAACCCAGCGCGACCCACCGTTTCAATCCATAAATCGTGCAATGCAGCCGCTCGACAATCGCCATTTTGCGCTGGCCAAGTATTTATTGGAAAATCAACTTGAAAAAAATTAGGCGGAATAAAACCAGTTTCACTGAATTGGCGCATCACGCCAAGTGGAATTGTGATAATTCTATCAAAAGTATCCGGGAAACATTTGGCTATGAACGAATGGGATTCTGGAATAACCAAAGTAATACCATGACCATGTTTTTCTATAAAACTTTTGCCAAATCCACAAACTACAACGGTTTCTCCTAATGAATTAGGCACCATCAGAATCCAGTTTCTTTTATTAGGATTTCGCATGGCCTGAAGAAGTGTATTTAGTTCAGTATGATTCATGTTTAATTGAATTTATAATATCAAAAACAACCGACATTGTCAGATCAGGGTAAATTGGTAAACAAATAACCTGCTCCGCAGCATCAGTAGCAACCGAAAGTTGCGACCGGTTTGAAGACGGCAAACTTCTATACATCGGAAACTCCGATATTAATGGGTAAAAATAACGTCTTGGGTAAATATTGTTGTTTTTTAATCGTTGAATTAATTTATCACGACTCAGAGGATATTCCGGACCAACAAAAATCGGAAAATAAGAGCAATTGCTAAAAATCTTGACTGAATTCGTGACACACCTGAGGCCCTTTACACTAGCCAAGCCCACGCGGTAAGCAGCATCAATTTCTTTGCGGCGTGCCAATGCAGTGTCAACATACTTTAGTTGCAACAGCCCCAGTGCTGCATTGAACTCGCTCATTTTGCCATTGATACCCGGCGCCACTACCGTTGTCTCGCCTACGTAACCAAAATTCTTCAGGTGATCAATTCTCTCTTTGCTTTTGGCATCCGGGCAAACAATGCCCCCCCCCTCAAAGGTATTAAAAACCTTGGTCGCATGAAAACTCAGCACCGACAAATCACCATGCCGCAAGATGCTGCCGCCCGCATCCTG
>JFJP01037799.1_pt1 | contig 22582 bp, 24 predicted proteins | sample 431651 | NCBI WGS metagenome assembly JFJP01 (sample SAMN02602958, study PRJNA72255) | Microbial mat metagenome, whole genome shotgun sequencing project. | biome: fresh water; feature: sink hole; material: water; isolation source: purple microbial (photo- and chemosynthetic) mats found in...
TTGCTGTACGGGCGCATGTCACGTGGCAAGTTGGTTATGCCTGCAGGTGAATTGAAAGTACCGAAAAAATATCTTGAAATCACGGACGCACTGTACGACCTGGTGGAGGATACCCTTAAAGGTCTTACCACATTTAAGCCTGACGTGGGTGCGCCGGTAGTTGGCAAGGTGAAGGTAAAACTTCCATACTACCTGGCTTCTTTAGACAAGATGAAGCCCAACGAAGGCACGGTAGCAAAGTTTTCGGCAAAGAATAAAGGCCCTTACATTGTTTCGGACAAACTTGACGGTGTATCAATTGCAGTCGTGTACGCTTCAGGCAAGCCAACAAAAGCCTACACACGCGGCGACGGCGCTATCGGCGGCGACATTTCTTTCTTAGTACCGCATCTTGGACTCCCGTCATACAAAGGTGACTTGGCTCTGCGCGGTGAAGTGATTATGCCAAAAGCTAAGTTTGAACAGTTTGCGAATGAGTTTCGTAATCCGCGCAACCTTACCAGCGGCATCTTGAATAAAAAGGGTGTGCATCCGGCAATTGAGCACGTCGACGTCGTCGTCTACGAAGTATTGTCGCCACGAGGTGTGCCCAGTAAACAACTGCGGGAATTGAAGGCACTCGGCTTTCACGTTGTTCCGCATCAAGTGGTGTCTCGCATTTCTGACGAGGTATTAGCGTCGATGCTGAAGACCCGCCGTGCCAGGTCGCATTATGAACTTGACGGTTTGGTAGTAGCGCAAGATGCAAAAACAACTTTGCCTACGGATGATAACCCAAGTTATGCAATGGCTTTCAAATCCGACAGCGAAGGCAATCTCGCACAATCTCGGGTAATTAAAGTGTGGTGGGAAGCCTCGAAGCACCGAATGTTGAAACCACGCGTCGAGATTGAGCCGGTAGAATTGGCGGGCGTTGATGTCAAGTTTGCTACTGGAATTAACGCGAAGTGGATTATTGATAACCGCGTAGGCCCCGGTGCTATTGTCGAGTTGACCCGTAGCGGAGAGGTAATTCCCAAAATTCTCAAAGTGTTGAAACCCGCTAAAGCGCCTCAGTTACCTAGTGAACCGTACATTTGGAACAAAACCAAAGTTGATTTGTTGTTAGCTGAAGATGTAGTACATACCGGAACGATTGTCAAACAGTTGAGTGCTTTTGTGCAAGCCGGTCTTGGTGCCGAACACGTTGCTGAAGGAATTTTGGCTAAACTCTATGACGCCGGTTTTACTAACGCCGGTAAGTTGCTGCGGGCAAAACCGGCAGACTTTTTGAAAGTCGAGGGCATCAAGGAAACGATGGCTAATAAGATTTATCAGCAATTACAGAAAGGTTGTGCCGCCGCAGATATAAATGCGGTTGCTGCCAACTGTGGTATCTTTGGTCTAGGCATGGGTTCCCGCAGAATAAAGCTAATTTCCGATAAGTATGATCTGTTCAAGCTATCTGAACAACCGTCCAAACAGGTATTGACGAAAGTCTTGGCAATTCCCGGATTTAGCAATATTACCGCAAAACAGTTTGCAGATAATCTTGCGACTTTCATCGGCTGGGTTGAAAAGTTGCCGATTCAGTTCAAGAAGGCCACGCCTGTGAAAGTGGCAGGTAGCAAGATGCAAGGCCAGGCAGTATGCGTGTCAGGCTTTAGAAATGACGCATTGCGGGTATTTGTTGAATCTCAGGGTGGTACGTTTTCAGAGTCTATGAAATCAAATACTACGATTCTTATAGTTAAAGACAAATTAAAAACAAGCAGTAAGATTGAAAATGCCTTGTCTAAAGGATTAAAAATATATAGTCTTGTGGAGTTTGCAAAACATTATGGCTTCAGTTCCTAATAATATACTAGCTTTGAGGAAGAAAAGTCTACTATGGCAAGCATTTGCGGGTGCTAAAAATAAACAGAAGCGTATAAAGGCGCATTCGATGTGGGACGAAGGCTTTACTAAGGTCGAGATTGCTGCCTACTTTAATGTTCTACCTCATATGATTAGCCGACTGGCTGTAAAATGCAAATGGGTAATTCGTCACCCTGACAAGCGCGGGGCAGTTGTACTAGAGGGCAAACGCGTGTACAATTTATATGTACAGCAAAAACAAACGTCAAAGGAAATTGCTAAAATTTACGGGTGCAGTAATGTAACAGTATTAAATTTCCTTAGGAAGCTTGAAATACCTATTAGACATTCAGCAGACGCGCAAAGTAAGGGGCGCTTCGATACAGACTTTTACAAAGAATGCAAACGTTTATATCTAAGCGGTCTGTCATTTGATAGTATAGCACGTCAATTCAAAACAGCGGCTCATAGGCTAAGTAAAGTTGCTAAGAAAGAAGGTTGGTTTCGTACCAAATCTGACTGGGTACGAGAATTTTTGTATGAGGAAATGCGTCATCGTCGTGAGAGGGACGCTGAAAGAAAGCTAGAAGGTGTTTCATATGTAGTATCATTCCAAGAGTTTAATTCAGTTATCTCGTATTTAACTAAACTTGTTAGACCCCAGATTTCTAAAAGGCCCGCGCCCTTTCGTGGAAACGTTCTATACCATTTAGACCATAGATTTTCAAAGCATGACGCTTACTATTTTTCGAGATCCTATATAAACCCTCCAACTGTTTATGAAATTTCACACCCGTGTAACTTGCAGTGGTTGAAAGAAACTGATAATTTGGTTAAAAGTCATAAATCAGATATAACGCTTAGCAAACTTCGCCATCGGATTCAAAAATACAATGCTAAATTTGGCGACCCTTTTGAAGATGGTATTTCACGTGGTGCAAGCGGCTTATACTACCCACCGCTTAAATATATTTGAAAGGAGCAGCAAATTGTTGCGCAAGGTGGTACAATTGCCAGCGGTGTAAACTCTAAAACTACTATTCTAGTATGCAAAGATCCTAACAGCGGTAGTTCTAAAAATGTTAAAGCGCAGCAACTCGGCATACCTGTGATGACGCTAGAGCAATTCAAGAGGAAATACGGATTATGAAACTTCTTATCAGTGTCTCGTCCAACTTAGACCATTTCAAGCAAGCCTTGGTTAAGTTGTGTAAAGAGTATTATCGTCATATTCCGCTATCTTTGATCGGTGACTATGCAAATGCCTCTGGTATCAAACTGATTGATGAAGACGGTTCAGAGTGGGAGGGGTTCCTTACCGGACGAGAGGGACGTGCAACCATTCAATTAGCAGATGCTCACGGAAAAACTTTGCATGAAGCTCTGCAATTACAGTGGTACAAAATGCCGTCTGGCAAATATGAACTCAACGCGTATGTGAGCTAACTATGTTTCAATCCAAAATACCTTTCACGTATTACCCGCTGAAAATCCTTAAAACGTTGGTTGCTACCTATAAAGAATTGATAGCGATTAATCAAAAACACTTAGAGAACGTAATCAATGGATACAACAAAAAGCATACAGAAGATAGTAGCGCACCACCAATCCCTAGTGACCTTCATAGACCGGGCGCTGGAAAACAGTGATGATGCGCAGTGGGCACCGATAGAACAGTTGATAACCAGTTGGACCGAGCATTGCCTGGAAGAATATAATCTTATGCTTGGAATTGGCTACCCTCTTGAGTCACGTCATGCCCATTCTGAAGACCATGCTATAATTGCCGAATTAATTACTAAAACTATTTATTCAGCAACCGATCAAGAACTTGAGGAAAGTCTGCATTACTTACGTGCACGCGTCGTTGACCATGTCGAAGATTTTGACCGTGCGTATCTTGAATACTAATAGAGACCTGAAATGCGTATCCTAATATCACTCTCTGCCAAGGTAGAGTTTGTTAAAGGTGACCGTGTTGCCTTTCGTGCTGCAAAAGACGAATGGTACGTCGGTACTGTTACCTCGGTTCGTAGCGGAAATGTAGGTATTCTTTTTGATGATGGTCTTAAAGGTGAGCCTGCTAAACCTACGGCACGTAGTTGGAAGAAGCTTGCTCCGGTTAAAAAGATTAAGCGTCCATTATCGGACGCAGCAGTGGCAAAACTGCCATTAGTTGAGTCGGTAGCAACACCAAAACGCGCCCCCAAAGCAGCACTGGTTAAAAAGTCTACGCCACGTGTAATTGCCGCACCGACGGCTACTAAGGCCCCTGTAAAGTTGGCAAAACACGCTGAGTATGCGGCAGGTCGCATTACCGCGGAAGAAAAACACCTATTAGCAGTACTTGGGATGCACAGTGAGTACGCACATGCCACGGATGACCACAAACGTCACGGACCGGTTGCAAAAATAAAGTACTTGGATCTAATTTATACCAAAGCTAATAGCTTATTCTTCCATAATCGGATGACACGACCCGTACTGTATCTGATGAAAGACATGGGTACGTCATTTCGAGGTAGGGGTTACTGGCAACCGAGTAGGCGTAAGATAGGTATTAGCCCACGTCTGTTTCTAAGCAACGAAGAACAGGTATTGACGACGTTGGTGCACGAAATGTGTCATCAAGCTGTTTCGGAAATTGATCGTGTGCCTACCGACAACCACGGTCCTCATTGGAATGACTGGATGCGTAAGTGTGGACTTACTCCTAGCCGGTATAGTCAGTATGACAACGAAACCTACATGACCGAAGGGGAACGCGCGGCACATCAAAAGAAACTGGCAAATAGAGAAGTTGCCAAAGAGACAGCAGTAAAAGAGGGAATGCGTAGAATGTATCCACGCAGTTTAGAACCTGCACAATACCATGACGCGGATTCAAATAAATGGATTAAGGGTTTGATAGTAGGTCCGAATGACCAAGCTGGAAAACGGTGGGGAGTTGTAGTAGATCCTTATTCACGCAGCTGGAAAGTCATACCTTCGGATTGGTTCTATGAACTTCCCCCAGCCGAACACGCAAAATATATGGACGGCACTTACATGAAGGCGGCACAGGCTATAAACGACTATAAAAATCAAAAAGATCAAAAACGCCAAGAACGCAGTGGCTTTAGAAAAATAGCACGTGGTCTATATGGGATTTGACAATAAAATGATTAGAACAGCTAAAGAAATTTCCAAGTTGCCGAAGTTTGCAAAGAATCGGTGCGGCGGTGTTTACCGCTTATCTGACCTAACTTACATCGATAACATTGACGGTTTTGGAGTAGAAAAAGCACACTCGGATATTAAAAACCGAGGCTTTATTGGACATGCTACTATAAAAGCTTTCCAATCAATTTGCTGTGGCGCTATCAATGAGGTACAGATTGCTGAAGTTATTTCAGCCATCGAGGCTGGACATGGTATTGCCTGTCCGCAGGCCTATTTAGACATTGATAGCTATATGTCGTCCGGCCACGGTAAATGCAAGGTAGCAACATTTACCGGATTTAATACTAGCGTTGCCCTTTCCCGATTGGGCATTGAAGAAATGGAATTTCAGTTTATATTACTCGGGTATGGAATGCGAAATATCGAGAATCCTACTAATTTTTTCAACTGGGTAAGCGCAGGTATTCATACCATGTGTAATACCTTCATCAAAACACCGTTTAATAAACTAACGATTGGAGTCTAACGTGTCTACAACCATCATTTCCTTAAGCAAGAAAAAGAATAACCGCAGCACCTTCCTGTCAGCCTTGATGAAAGGCCTGGGTGGTGATACCGGTAACTCAATTGCTGACGCTTTCGTTAGTTCAGACCCGGAGAGTTTCAAAAAGGCCATGGCCCAGATTGTCGACAAACTCACGGAATCAATGCCGAATGCTAGTAAGTAAGGCAATGTTTGAAATTTCTAATTTAACCGGATTGAAACACTGCAAAGGTGGACAAGGTGACAGACTTACTTGAAAAGGTTGCAATGCAGTTGATTGGGCAAGCCAACAGTGGTCTCGTTACTTGGTTGTTAATTGCAATCGGTTATTTAGGTTGGACATTACATCAGAACAAAAAAGAGTGTCGGGCTGAGATTAAGCAATATTACGACTTAGTAGAGAAACTGCAAACCTCTATAAACTTGAAAAATGGTGAAGAGCGGGACATGCTACTTTCTGTTATTGACAAGTACCATCAAAGTCAGATCGGTATCCGAGAAGCCATCAGTGAAATCAAGTCGGTATTAACGACTATTTCAATGATGCAAAAATAGGTGAGGTAATGTTAAATTTACGTGATACCTGGGAAGTGATTAAAGACAAGTTAATAGGCTCCCGTTACCGGGCGCCTCTTATTGCTTGCCCGGTGCCTGAATTTATTGAACTTCCTACCATCTCGGGCTTTAATAGCGTTGCTTTTGATATTCAGCAAGAGTTAGCTGAAACTAGAAGGTCTGCTTCCGCTATACTAACCTCGTTGGTGCGTTCTTCTGAAGAGGAACGCAGACGCCTGGAGCTTATTTTTGATAGTATCGGTGATGCAATCCTACTGATAGACGAAAATGGTGAAATAACGGCTTGTAACCGGACTGCTCGACAGTTATTGTCCCTCTCCTCTGAAAATTTAATCGGCCAACGTATTTGTGAACACGTACCTGAGATTTGTGAAAAAATCGGAACAATTATTGAGTTGCGTGATTCGTATACCAGCTACTTGAAGTCTGGCTGGTGCCTCATGAAATGCCCAAACGGCTGTAAACATACCTGTACGCCAGAGGAGCTTTCAGATCAGTATGCGGAATACCTACGAAAAGTTGAAACGCCCTTAAATACGGCAATACGCTTCGACTATTTACGTCCAGACGGTACAACGGTACAGCTACAAATAGTCATAAATATTCTTACCTTGAATCCCTATGCTACTACCTTTGGGTTTGTCATAGTATTACGCGATCTAACGCGGGCTACCTATTGGGAAGACAGCGCATTACATATGCAGTCGGCGTCCTCCGGACTAATGTCACTCCTTTCAGTTCCCGTTTTTTATAAGGATGCTGAATACCATTTTACTTCTGTTAATAAACCCTTACGTGACTTATTAAATGTCGTAGATGAAGAGATTATTGGTAAAACGGTATTTGAAATATTTGAACAGTCCTGCGCAGAACAGTTAGACCAATTTGATAGGTCTGTATCGGCTTCCAACGAAACGCAACAAGTAACCCTACCGTTACATACCTTGAAAGGTATAGTGCAAACGGTAAACGTAATAAGCCGGGCAATTCGTACCGGTAAAAAAGTTACGGGTGTAACGGGTGCAATTATCAATAAAGAGCCGATAAATGAACGTACCCGCAGTAGCATTTTTGCAGCTGCCGCTAAAGCAGTTGTTTTTACAGGTGCCGATGATTTGGTAGTTGGTTGCAACGATGAATTTTTAAGACTAAGTGCTTTACAAAAGTCACAAGTAATTGGTAAGTCTATCAATTCGACTGAGCTTGCCTCTTTACTCAGTGGGTGCGAGTTGCTTGTGTCCGATACTGTGCAGTTAGGTACCCTTGAGTACGGAAGAATACGGTTGCCTGTGGTAGAATCAACAGGCGATGCTACAAGTAGCGTATACGTTTTATTCCAGAATCTTTGAATGAGGACATAATGAGCATCGTCAGCTTTATGAAATGCCTAACGGCAATGGACCTAAGTCTTGTGATGAAGGACGTTAAATCTATCTCACGCTTGTATAAACAGTGGGAAACTGATTCAACAGACGTAGCTCGTCAATACGGTATCTATCGAGACTTCGTGCGTATTTCAGGACAATTTCAAAAGACTTGGGAATTTACTGAAGCCCACGGTACACAATTAGGTGCGGCTTTAAAAACAGCATTACCAAAGTTTGTTGCCGACACATCAATAACCCATGAACAGATTGCTTTGCTGAAAGATTTATCACTGTTTATGCGTAAAGATAGTGGACCTGCTTGGACACGCATCAGTAAAAATGTCTCATTGCTTGGTGATAACCAGCTAGCGGCACTTTTCTTAGATGACGACTCTAATGAAGTTGCGGATCTGTCTACTCAGCAAACCTTAGAAAAAATTGTTTTCCAACTTACCGGTCGTAAAAACGACCCATTGCTCTCATACAATGAGGTAAGTGAAGGTAAAAAAACTCACCCAAAGCTACTCGATAAGTATATAGCCTTGCGTAAAGACTTTAAGGCTAGGTTTACCCAAGCTTTATTGAAGTTTGTACGAATCTCAGGTAAACCGATTGTCGATATTAAGTCAGCTAAAAATTATTTGAAGGCAATGGGTTGCGATTACTTGCCCATCGGTTTTGTAGGTAAGGTAGACGAAAAAGGCAAGCTCTATACCACGCAAGGCAAGGCTTTGAAAGGTACCATGGTTGGACGTTTTGAAATGAATGTCAACTATGATCCGAAAACAGATGACACGTATTACGCACGGTTGCTTGGTGATATGCGCGGTGAACTACGCACCGCGGAGTTCTTAAAGCATAGTAAGACAGTGCGTATGAGTAAAGTTGGTGACTTTAGCGATAATCTTGAAAGGCATCGTACACAATGGCTGAAAGGTTTAGATAGCCTAGATGCTGAAATTCGGATTGCTGCAACGATTATTGAGGCTATTCACCTAACACATGCACGTATCGGCGGTGTCAATAATCAGAATGACGGTAAACCCACGTACGGCATGTCGACTTTGTTGGTAAAACAGATACGTCAGACAACGCAGGGCCTGGAATTTAAGTACCCGGGTAAAAAAGGTACGATACAACATCATACTATTCACCCCAATGCGCAAAGTAATAGAAAAGTAATTGCAAACATTAAAGAATGTTTGAAAAACAAAAATTCTAATGACGTAGTATTTACTATCAACGGTCGCCCGATTAAACCGCGTGAAGTAAACGGTTATTTGCGCAGCCTTGGCGTATCAGTTACCGTACATAAGTTCCGCCACGCAATTGCTACAAGTGCTGCTAAGAAAATGTTGGAGAAATCACCCTTCAACAAACGTAATGTGCCGACGCAGGCCCAGGCAGAGCGTTGGATCAAAGAAGAAGCTTTGAAGATCGGTACCTTGTTACATCACCGCTCGGGTTCTGGTGATAAACAGAAAGTAACCAGTGCAACTGCTTTTGCTGCGTATATCGATCCCGCAATTGTTAAAGATTGGTTCATGGATCTTGGCTTACGTGTGCCTAAGTGGTTGCCTGAATTTGAAGACGACGAATAATTTGACGCCATGACACTACCCTCGACAGGACCAATATCTATAGGTAATCTACAGTCCGAGTTTGGAGGTACGGTGCCTATTTCTTTGAGTGAATACTATAAGAATGGCACTTATGTTAAGGCGTCGGATATCACACCCAACGTAGCTAGTTCTGGAACACAGGCTTTGTCTAATTTTAGAGGATCGTCAAAGTTAGTACTCACGTACATTGGGGCAAACTACCGGGACGGGCCCGGGGCATTAAACTACCCAGTCGGTACTCAAACGGGTGATCTAATTGTTTATATACAGGCAGGTTTTGGTTATACGGCACCTTCTGTTACTGCCGGTACTTTCGTTTTTCAATATTCAGCTACCGCAGTTACTTATGGATACGTGCGTACCGTTTGGACAAAGCTTTCAAATGGAGAAGCGGGCATAAGTAATACGCAGCGGGAATCCTTATTTGGCCAAGAAGTTTATGTATTTCGAGGGGCTTCGGCGGTCCACACCTCTTGGAGTTTTTCAGATATGTCTCTCGGCGCTACAGTGCCGATAAGCATTACAAAGTCAGGAATGCTACTCTGTAGTGCGCATGATCGCGGTGCAGGGTATCCTGTTTTTTCGGGACCTGCTGGACGTACCTCAGCAACCGCAATGTCGTATGCGTTAACCTATTTTACATGCCGCAGCCACCTATGCACTAATTATCAATCTGGTGACATTGCATATTGTACCGAAGTTGCCGATGCCTACACTACAAACGTGTGCGGTATAGTTGTGTATTAAACAAAGGGAAGTTAAATGCTAATCATTGCCGATCCACAAGCGTGGGCACAGTCAAACGGCTACACGCTACACGCCATACAAGACGTCAATTTTGCAGTATCTTTCGGCGAACGTCCGTTGGGTGCGCTGGTAAAAGTATCTGGTGGTTACAAATTTGCGTCTGAATCCGTCGCTGATAATGTAGCCAATACCGACTACGAAGAAAATGTTGATGATAAATTTGTCAGCCGTAACTTTGGCCTGAGTGACTTATTGCCCTTTGCTGGTACGCAATTTCAAAAAGACCAAACAGAAATTGCACTGTCACCGCAGGCCTCCGGTACCGGTTTCGCCGAGCGGGTAAGTGACTGCAACTACTGGTTACCCTACGCAGCCGAGCACTATTGTCTCAGCCGTGATTTACGCGATTATGTGTTAGTTCCGATACCTGCAATCTTTAGTGATTTACCGAATACTAACGGCGATAGCCTGAGTATCAAACAAATGCTGCGATTTGATCCAGAGTTGGGTATGCAGATGTATAAGTCGTTCAAAGGTAAACCCACCTACTTAGAGCACGATAACCGCGACATTACCCGCGCCAAGGGTGTGATACTCGATGCTTTTTTACGTCCAGTACCGTTCAACACCAAGTATTACAAGATTGTACTATTGTTAGCCTACGACCGTACTAAAGACTCTGCCTTGGCGCAAGCAATCCTATCGAAGGAATCCAATGCCTATTCCGTCGGCTTCTACTACAGTAGTTACCGGTGTAGTATCTGCGGTACGCAGGTAGGTAAAGGTGTTAATACCCGCCCGTGCGCACATACTATGCTGGGTAAACCTACGTACCAGCAACCGGATGGTAAAGTGGTGTTTCGGCAATGTGAAAACGCTGTCGGATTTGAGTGCAGTGCCGTCAATACACCAGCGTTTACCAGTGCTATTGGCCCAACGGTGTACGATCCACGGAGTATGTAACCGGTAGTTTTTGTCGATTCTAGCAGAAATAGCATTTTTCTGTATATAGTAATTTAACTTTGAAGTTGTAGTTGTTTTACACATGGCCGCAAGGTCTATTTTTAACAGGAGCCTATACACATGCCTAAGAAAGAAACCCAGTTTCACGGCATCCTGGCTGTAGGACGCACCAAGACAGATGCCATTAACAATTACAGGCTTCTGGCAATGAGCAAGGGTGCAGCCGTCCAAGTTGACAGTGGTCGCAGTATCGCCTTTGTCACTCAAGCCAGTTCTGCTGATGGGATGTTCAATCCTATGTCAGGCAATATGGATTTAGAAACTGATGAGGACGTCCTCAAGCAGTTGGAGTTTGCTTCAAATTCCAGCGGCGATGTGGAAGTTAATCACCTGGTTTGTACATCCGGTTGCGGTGCACATATTATTTTTGACAGTGCGGAGTTGGTTAAATTCTGCCCGCATTGTACCTCTGCTTTGTCAAGTGACGAGGGCGACGAAGAATCCGAAGAATCTGAGGATGTCGACTTTGATGATGACGAAGATGATTCTGACGTTGAAGATGATGCCGGTGAAGACTTAGATGCTTCTGAATCCGGTGACGAAGACGAATCCGAAGACGGCGACGAAGACAGTGACGAATCCGACGAGGAATCCGAAGACGGCGACGAAGCGGGTGACGAAGAGGAATCCGACGAGGACTCTGATGAACCTGCTGAAGATGATGCAGATTCAAAAGAAGAAGCTGACGAGGAAGAGATGCCCCCACTTACAGACGACGATGGTGAAATTGTTATCTCATCCGAAGGTAATGATAATAGCGTGATTGTTGCTGCTTCATCCCTGGACGAAGCAACAAACCTGTTCCGCAAACATCTACCTGCTGCTTCTTTATCTTCAGATAGCTCCAACATCGAAGCCCATTACAAGGTTTGCGCATCCGAAGAGTGCGGTGCTCATATCGTGGCTACCGACGAAATCGCGGAATGCCCAGCTTGTCATGCGGAAGCGGTTGAACCGGATGCTGAAAAGCCCGCTGAAGAAGCCTCTGATGTTGAGAAAGAAGAGGAAGCTAAGCCTGTTGAGGAAGCAAAGACTGAGGATACGCCCGCCATTATTGAGCCGGCCGCTGCCGAGTCTTCCGACGAAGGTGACGAAGAAGAATCCGAAGAAGCTGAAGAGAATACTCTCGAACTGTCTGACGATGACGGCAATATCCTCGAAGAAGATACCGAAGAGGTTGACGCAATGAATGACGTAGAGGATGAAGAATCCGAATCGTCTAATGACCTTGACGTTAGCTATAGCAGTGCTGTCGCAGGTAAGCCGATTTGGACTGCCTTCTATAAGGGCATGCCAATCGCCATTGCTTCCAAGGAATCAGTTGGCAAAAACGCAGATATGTTTGATACTCCCTCCTTCGGCCATGCTGTTCTGGCAACTGCCAAGGTCTCGGGTGTCAAGAAAGCACTTGGCGAACTTGGTTTTGCCGCCATCAAACATAAGGTCTCGGTGTCTAAAGCCGTTCGCCGGATGGTTGAAACTCAAGTTGCCGAAGCACGCGCCAGTATCGCCACTGAACAACAACAGTTCAAAGAGCGGTTTAGTGCGGCTTTAGCTGCGTCAGCCGTTGGCCTGAATCGTGGTTTCTTTGCTGAAAAGAAAAACCCGATCAAAGCTGCCTTGTGGAATTCAATGAGCAGTGCGGGGATCCGCAATCCCGAGTCGTTGATTGACACCGTTTTCAAGAGCCATTCAGATGCGTATCACAAGGTTCTTTTTGAACTTGCTACTGACCTGGCCACAAAACCGGTAGAAGTTCAAGATAGCTTGTCCAAGGCAATTCATGGTATGTCGTATCAAGAAGTTAGTACTTCATCAGGTGAGACAATCGAAGGTCGTCTGGAAACAATGGGCACTTCCGTCTCAGCAGATGAAAGTGCGCCCAATGCTCAGCCCGCGGGGGCTGTAGATCGTCAGCAAATTTCCCATGCTGTCAAATCACTCGGCCGCCGTGGTCGGTAATCTTTTCATTAGGAGTTAACGATGCTTCAATTACGTAATACTCGCCTGTACAAGTCTCTTTTTGAGAACCTTGCCAGTGGCGTTACCATTCCCGAAGAGGGCATTGCCCTTACCTACATCAAAGAAGCTGGCGATACCAAGGTTGAACTTGGCGTTGTCGGTGGTATGTTTGCTGGCGTCGCGCTGGCTCGTAACATGCCCCCGAGCACACTGCCGATGGTTGAAACTGGCCTTATCCCCGCAACAGGCGCTGGCAAACTGACACGTGCCCCGATTGCTGGTCAGATGCTGGTTAAGATTGACGGTGTTGCTGCTGCGATTGTTGCTGCTGCCCCAGCCGTTGGCGAAGTTTCTGTTGTTGGCGATGCGTATGCCTTCAATGCTGCTGACGCCGGCAAGCAAGCGGCTTTCCAGTATATGTATATGCCTACCGTTGCAGAAGCCCGTTCAGTCATGGGTGACATGCCTTACGGCGGTTTGGCTGCTAATGCTCTTGGCACCGTTGCTGTTGTTAAGCAAGGTGAGATTGCTACTTCCTATTTTGATGCGTCGGCCGATTGGACAAGCGCATTAGAAGCCAAGATTGTTGCTGGTGGCAAGTTTGCACCCGCCGCAGCTGGCACGGGTATCACTGGCGTAGTCGTCAAGAACAGCCCAACCGCTGCCGACCCTTTCCTTATTCTCGAAATCAACGTCGGCTAATCGTCGTTCGTACTAATCAGGAGTTTCAACTATGAAAAATCCGTATGCTGCCGCTCAGGTTGTCCTGAAGAACGGCGATCCCATCACCGAACTTCGCTTCGGCAAGGAGCGTGCTCTTTCTGAGTCAACCGGCGAGTTTAACGCCAATGACAAAAAGGAACTGGTACGTTCAATCTCGAAGATGTTTGATTCGATGTCGTCTGGTGAAATTCGCAGCATGACCGCTGCTGAAAAATCCGCCGATGCCGAGTCACGTCGTGAAGTGGTTGTTGCCGCTTATGCTGATGCTGACAAGTGGGCTTCGTTAGGTGCTGACCTGGCCGTTCAGATTCAAGAGCAGCGCAATCGTGAAGGTTTCCTGCGTCGCGTTGCAATTGGTCAAGACCTCAAGCAAGGCCAACTGCCCCGCGTTAATGTTCCGATGTGGGATGCAATGGCTGTTGTGGCTACTGGCCCCGCAAACGTTCAATTCCAACTGATCCGCAACAAGCAGTTCTACCCGGCTGAGTTTGAAGTCGTGGCAAACCTGCGTTGTGATCGTCTGGAAATGGAACAAGTCGGTGGTGATATCCTCGACAACCTCTACAACCAAGGTCTCGACAGCATCATGGTCAAGGAAGACAAGCTGTGGAAGCAGTCTGCTGACCTGACTGTTGGCGTTGTCAACCCGCTGAACTACATCGGCGGTCAACTGACCCCGCAAATCCTTGCTACCATCCGTCAAGGCATCACCGATTGGAACCTGCCAGCGACAACCGCAATCATCTCCAATGACTTCTGGGCTGACATCATCGGCAACAGCGAGTTTATGACGATGCTTGACCCGGTCACCAAGTATGATCTGGTTATGAACGGCGAACTTGGTACATTGGTTGGTCTGACTCTGCTGACAGACGGTTTCCGTCAGCCGAACCAGAAGGTGCTGAACCGCGGCGAAATCTATGTGCTGTCTACCCCTGAGCATCATGGTTGCTACAGTGATCGTGGTGGTGTTCGTTCAGAGCCGACAACCGGTGCTGACTCGGGCAATACCTCACGCGGTTGGTTGATGTCTGAGATTCTGTCTTGGACCCTGGCCAACCCGCGGTCAGTCTCTAAAGGCCGTCGCGTTTAAGTAGCGTACTAACTGCCTAGTAGGTCACAAACCTACTAGGCGTTTGGTATTCGTGGGGACAAGAGCGACGTTGGTTGCTTTTTCCATAGTGCAACTCCTCACACTATGGAATACCCACCTACTATTGCGACGGAACTCTTTAGGAGACCGATATGGGTAGCGCACGTAAGTACTTGGCACTGGCTCTTGCAGCCTGTCAAACAAAACACTATGAAGAAGCGGGTGTCTTCCTTGCTCAAGCTGCGCAAGAAGAAGACGCCGCCGACCTTGCTAAAGAACTTGGCGCTGACGAAGAAGTTGCTAAACTTGGAAACACAGAAGGTGAGCTTGCTGTAAGTTCCGATGAATCAGATACTTGCGAAGATGATGCTGAAAAAGCGTCAACCTTCGAAGGTGATGATGAGTGGGAAGAAGAAGGTGAGGATGAAGAATCCATATCTTCAACAACACGACGTAAGACTACTACGATGTTCCATATTGGCAAAATCATGGCTGCGGCCATGTCTGTAAGTTCCGATGATGACGCGGATGAAGGTAATGCGGTGGATAATGAGTCCGACGCAGACCCGGATTTTCCAGGTGAGGCATTGGTTCCTGCATCATTCTCAAGCGTTAAAGTGAAGAGCATTGCGGTCAAATCCCCAGTCCGCATGAAGGCTGAGGACTGAGGTAGTTAAAAAGAGCCCTGCCATTCTCTAGCACTTGAGAAGGTGGGGCTTTTTCCTTTTGGGAAGACTAAGTGTGTCCATAATTGCTGAGTTAGCTAACGAAAATTTACTATACATTGCCCTACAAGGTTGTCGTGCCGTTATTGAGAAAGAACTAGGTATCAAGCAGATAGTTTTCTCGATGACTACCAACACCCGGCAAGAGTTTTTTAGACGCGCTCGTGAAACCGGGGAGCTTACCTTCCCTTATGCGTTTCTAAACATGGCCTCGTTGGCAGCAGTCAAAGAATTACAAAATAACTATGCGGTTCAAAAGCATGGTGTGCGGTTTAACATGCCTGGAGTTCGTGCCACTACTACAAAAGGGTACCTATTCCCAATTACGCTCGGTCTGGATTTTCACTACTATGACAGTGAGCCTTCGCGCATTTTAAATATTGCACAGTCGTTGGTCTTATTGTCCGTTACGGATGGACTTTCTTTTAAGATTGACGTTGGTGATATTTTCTCCTTTGTCGTTAGGTTGGAAATACCCTTAGAAACAACGATTATGCTTGAAGACGGACAGGCACCTGATGCACCGGGTGCATCTGACGTAAACGTGCAATTTATTATGCACACAACCGTAGGTTTCTTCCGAGATGTTTCTGCCGTTAATAGTGGACGTCCAACTATGGATATTTCTATAAATGGTGCAGAGTCTTTTACAGTGGATATTCCAACACCATGATTGCAGAAAAAAAATTACCTTATGAAAAAACAGTTGTTACTGAAGTCAAGGTACAACTTGCTGACCTGCTTTCACGCACTGTAGTATTGAAAAATAGCGTTCCTGCAACAATCTCGGTAAACGCTACATTCAATAGTGGTGATACAACAATATCACCCGGTAATCCGTTAAATATCGAGCGCGTTCAGTCCTGTTTAATCTTGTCAAGTATGAGTGACTTTGAGGTTGTATTTCCGGGACCTGAAGAAGTGCTATTGAAGTGCAGGGGTCTCTTCGTTCATAATGGCTCCTGTGGTAGAGTTGTGGTACGTCCACCTCCCGGTATCGATCTGGTTCGGTTACAGTTTATTTGTTCCTAAGAGAGGAACTGCAATGTTAATTGCTGACCGGTTAAGTCACCTACTTATGCGTATCGCTAATAGCGAAGAAAGTACGCTAATGACTGTTGCCTTCATATTGAAGTCATTAGCGTCCATATTTGCATTTTTAGTAGTCGTGATAATATGGGATACCTTACCTTCAATATCACCGATTGGTAATAGAGAAGTTGTTGTGTTTCAGCATACTCACTATGAGCGTCCTGATATAGACATTGTAGAGAACTATGACATTGTTAGATCCGTTGAATTTGAAATTTCAAGAAGGCTTGTGCATAAAGAAACGCTAGATATAATTTTGGTACCCACTTCGCGGGGTTCCTATCAAACAGGACATAAGAGCGAATTATTTGAGGTACCCATAGATTATGCATCTAAAGGCAGATGGTGTTTAGAGAGTACACTCTCTTGGGTAAATGGCTTATCCCTCAGACCGCATAAGCAGTTGTTACCACAACACTGCATAGAGGTGCAATAATGCGAATTTTAGTTGCGTGTTTATTTTTTACCCTTGCTACTTCGGTATATCAATACAACACACATACTATAAGCGGTCCGATTTCGGAATTAGAGACAGATTCACGTTTATTTAATACTCAAGTAAATTCGGTACTCTCTCGCGTTAGACTTGTCTCCAACAATTTGGTAAATCTACTACCTTATTTAGATTGGGAAAATAAAAGTAAGTCTGAACTACAGTTATTACTTGAAAAACGTATTGAGATACTACAGTATGTTAGTATAATTGTGCTGTTCGATAAAAATGGTGTAGAAAAAGCAATTTCCTTAAAGTCAGAACATTCACCCATTAATATCATAGACCGGGAGTATTATCACCGTGCTGAAGAAAGCAGTACTTCTTTTTGGACAGGTCCTATAAAAAATAAGATAGACGGTTCTTTGTCTTACCTGCATATTACCCCAATACGGAAGCATGAAAAATTCAACGGTTTATTGGTAGCTGCAATAACTTTAGACCAATTTGATACGATCTGTTCCCAATCACTGTTACATACAACTCGCGCGGTACTATCTAAAACGAGTGGTGAAGTACTTGCGGGTTGTGGGCTTGATACTACCGTAATGGTTCGGTCACAGACAAAATACTCAGAACTTTTCCCATACCTAGCTACTACCTATACTACTAAAGGGGTTTTTAGAAAAGGTGACTATCTTTATATAGTCACAAAGTTGAAAGAAAATTCAGATTTGGTTGTAGTTGCAGCCAGCCCTCTTAAAGAATATTGGTTAGAGCTATATCAACACATCGTTACCGAGTTGATAATTTTTGTAATAGCCTTGTTGGTACTGTTAGTTCCAGTAAATACACGGTTTCGTAACACTTAGTAATTTAACATACAGATTTTTAACAAGGAGATCCCTATGGGAATGACGCACTCATCCCCGGGTGTATATGTTGCTGAAGTTGATCGCTCACAGCGTCCACAGCAGGCAATATCGACAGTCGCGGTAATTGTTGGTGAAGCGAATCGTGGTCCGGTTGGTCAGCGTGTCTTGGTAACCTCGGAAAGCGAATACGTTGCAACATTTGGTAAGCCCGATGCCACTATCGGTTATATGGGTCATAGCGCAGTTGCCTTCTTTGGTGAAGGTGATCGCTTATATGTTACTCGGGTTGCCCCTGCTGCATTATTTGGCGGTTGTACGGTTGGTTGGGACGGTCACTATAACACGTCTACACCGTGGCTTGGTGGAGAAGCATCACCTGAAAACGTACAGATGTCAACATCTGACTTATTTTCAGTCTATGCTATCAATCCAGGTGACTGGAATGCGGAACTGTTTATTCGTGTTTACCCGAATTCAAAAATCGGCGGCGGCTATTTCTGGCTTGAAGTCTACGTTAAAGGTTCAGCCCAGCCTGTAGAAAAATGGCACTGTCACTTGAAGAGTATCGTTGATGGTTTCGGCACCCAACTAAACATTGAACAACAGGTTAATCGTTATTCAAAGTACATCCAGGTTGTACAAAATCAAGAGCAGACAACGTTTATTAATAATCCCGATGCTCAATTGATAAATACCTTTGATGCTGGTGGAGACCCGGCTTTCTCTGGAATTCAATTGAAAGGTGGTTCAAACGGACGTCGTCCAACAATGTCAGAACTTACAGCTTCTTTGGATCTATACCAGGATCCAGAGTATATTGACATTAATTTGTTGATTAACGGCGGTATCTGTGACCCAGACTTCCAAATGGCGATGGATACTCTCTGTAAGAACCGCATGGACTGCGTTGCGATTCTTGATACACCGAGTGACATGCAAAGTGTTCAGGATGCGATTGCCTATCGTCGTGATATTCTGCATCTGGATAGTTCCTATTCAGCACTTTATACACCCGATGTGTATGCGGCTGACCAGTATAACGACATTCGCCTATATCTCCCACCTTCAGGTTTTGTTGCAGCAGCCTATGCTCGCACTGATCGGGACTTTGAAAGCTGGTTTGCACCAGCAGGTATGACACGCGGTGCTGTTCCAGTGTCAGGCATTCGTACTATTTACGACCAGACAAAGCGTGATGCTTTGTATGAATCGCAAGTTAACGCAATTCGGGTAATTGAAGGTTCCGGAATCAAGATTTGGGGTGCAGATACGCTTCAAGTCATGCCGTCAGCACTGAGCAACATGTCAGTACGTCGTTTGATGATTGTGCTGGAAAAGACGATTGCAAATACCTTGCTGTATGCCGTATTTGATCCGAACGATCAACTGTTACGCACACGCTTGGAAGCAGCCTGCTTTACCTTCTTGAATAATATTCAGAATGCGCGTGGTTTGTATTCCTTTGCAGCAGTGTGTAATGATACCAACAACTCACCTGCGACGATTGCAGCTGGTGATCTGTATGTTGATATTTGGGTTGATCCGGTAATCCCAGCGAAGCGTATTATTTTCAATGCAGTGATTAACCGTACCGGTGTGCATGTTACCGGTAATGCTTAATCTAGTACCCTATATACTTTTGAAAGGAAATAGTTATGCCAAAGCCACAATTAGGCAGGGTAATGTCTGTGATTAAGGACCCGATGGTCTCGGATCACTTTACTCTGGAAATCCCGCAACTCCCATCCGCAGGCGAAGCCGATATTGAAGGTCTGTTAATTCAATGTCAATCAATGTCTAAGCCGGGTGTAACCGTTGATGAGGTTGCTGTTGCTCTGTTTGGTCATACGATTGTGTATGCCGGTCGCAAAGTATTCAACCATGACCTCAACGTTACTTATGTTGAGAACGTGCGTGGTACGATTCATACGACACTCGAAGGGTGGGCGCAAGTTATTCGCGGCACCAAGACACAGCACGGTTCCTTCAAGGGCGGTTCAGCTGGCAACATTGCCTCGGGTTATGCTGTTCTTGGTATTGTCAAAATTTATGACAACGTTGGTGACATTGTGCTTGAGTATAAATTGCACAACCTGTGGCCTGCAACAATTCCGGAGATCCCCTTAGACGGTACTGCTAGTAACCTAATCACACACCAAGTAGGGTTTAAATACGATTACTATGAGCGCAGTGGTGGTTACTCAGCACGCGGTACTGACTATTAATTTTTTAAACTCCACAAGGAGTTAGGATGGACGGACTTACCCAAATAAGTAAAATGATGGAACGGAAAGACCCCCTCATGACGTTCAAGTGGGTCGTTCTGGCAATGCCAAGCACTGGGTATCTTTTAGCTCCAGAATACGTTGAATCCATCGAAGTCCCCTTCAACAACCTAAAAGTTGAAGGGGTGTTTCGTGGAGGTGGCTATTGCTATTTCCCGGGATTCCACGATGTGTCTGCATTCAATGTTTCGTTTTATGCAGATATGTTGGGAAAATCTCTTGATTACATTATTCATTGGAAAAGCTTGGTAAAGAATTTTGGAACAGGTATCTACGCACTACCTCCTGAGTATAAACGTAATTGGACGGTAGGCTTAATGAAACCAACGGGAGAGATTGCAGTACAGATACGGCTAGAGGGTACTTGGCCGGCTGATACCGGACAACTAAACCTTAACTACAATGAATCGAGCGCATTGGTATTCAATCAAAACTTTAGTATCGATAATGCAGTAATATTATGATCGGGCTTCCCGAGTCAAACAAACCACACAGTAGGGAATATACAACATGAAATGCACAGATGAAGAACTGCTAAAAATTTCCAAAGACTCTGCTTACCACGATCTCGGAACACTCCCGTCAATGGGAATTCCTTACGGCGATAAAAATTTCAAACTGTATATAAAGGCATTTCAGTGGAAAGAGCTAAAACTACTGTCAAAAGCAGTAGAGCTTAATGAAATGTCTCACCTCCTCCGTGCGGTCGACAACGTTATCTCCGTTCCTGTTGATATTCTCTCCATTGGAGACTTTTTCTACGTCCTCCTTTGGCTCCGGCTCCATAGCATGCCTAAGAGCCCATACGTTGTCGAATGGAAGTGCGAACAACCGTACTTCACGCACAAAGAAACCAAAAAACCCCTTTTATACACGGATGACAATTGGCCTTCCGTGGAAGACCTGCGGCGTGAGTACAACGTCGAAAAGTGTGATACTGAGAATACCAGTATCGTACACATGACGGATACGGAAGTCCTAACATTACCGGAGGGTTTAGTTCTACCTTCGGATTTTGATTTTCCAAGAATGTCGTGCTATGTCGAGCGTGCTGAGGATCTTAAAGATCCTGAGATGGCACTATTAGCCCCAGGTATCCAATGGATACGTGGCACAACGTGGGCCGACAAGATTGAAAGAGCCGAAGCCAACCCCGATTTACTTGGTGAAGCTTTGGATATTAATCGTCGCGTTGTTCATGGCATTAGCGAAACTGCACAATTTAATTGCCATCGGTGCCGAATTACGCATAGTACAAAGCTTGAATTGAATGCTTTATCTTTTTTCCAGTAACCGGTGAGCGTGACCTGCTCGATATGGCTTATGAGTTGTTGAAGTTTCGCGGCTTCCAAGCAACTGATTCGACGCCGAGCATGATGCTACTATACTTCTACAGTAAGTACAAGAAAGACCGAGAGGATGCTGCTAAACAGCCAAGCAATCCGCGCGTTACACGGGCTTTTTAGTATAGTTGGGGCACGGACAGCCCACACTGGCAAGCTGGATGTCCTAAAGGAAAAATATGACGCTACCTTATTCAGGAGATATGTCTGCGACGTTAATCAACGGCGAGCTTGGACTATCCACTGCTGCACAACTCGGATTAGGTGATACTTTGCCACGTGCTTTAGCCGGCATCTCAACTGGTGATATTAGTGCTTATGACTTTTATGGAAAGTCAGGTGCGCCACCACAACCACCCGTTTATATCGGTATGTCTACTAGTGGTGTAGCAACTGAACTTTTAGTTACTTCTTTTACAGTGTATACTGTACTGACTTTGCCTTATCAGTTTACTCTCAATGCTGCCGAGAATTACTATATGTATTGGGCCTCTCCGGCAACATTAGATAAGGTAAAATTCTATGACCGAGACAGCATGTTCACCGGTGGTTGGGATGGGGCCTATAATGATTATGTTCGCACCGGTCCGGTTGAGCTGATCGTTAACAGCTTGTTATATAAAGTATATCGCACCGACTTTCCAGGACTAGGTTTATGTAATTGGGAAGCCCGTTACGACCTCAATTAAGCGGAGTAGACAATGAGCAGCTTTTTAGGTGACTACCTCGAACGCAAAAGAAAAGCGCAAGAGGATGCGTCAGCACAACGTGATTTAGAGAATTCTAGCCCCGAAGAGGTGCTGGAAGCACTCAACACGAATACTGAACATACCGCGGACCTGATTGGCAAACGCTCCGATGCAGCACAAAAGCAAAATAAATCGGTACTCGACAGCCTAGAGATTGTTGCTGAAAAGATTGAAGGTTTGGACTTTGAACCCGAACAGTCTAATGTTGACGTCGTTATTAAACGGGCATCTGATGTAGATCAAGCATCTTCTAAGATTACCAATAAAACTTTAGTTGAAATCAATCAGGCCTTAAAAGATCTGGTAGAAATCAATCAAAAGATTGAGAAAAGCGTTCGCCCCGAATTAAATAGCAAGGATGATACCTACGCTAAACGCAAGGACGATGCAGAAAAAGTAGCGAAAGAAAAAGAGAAAACTAAACC